>UMLM01047751.1_pt1 | contig 10166 bp, 3 predicted proteins | sample 1966571 | NCBI WGS metagenome assembly UMLM01 (sample SAMEA4836203, study PRJEB28245) | human gut metagenome | biome: gut microbiome; material: fecal sample | place: Denmark | collected 2008 | reverse complement strand
TGTACAGCGCCAAGGCTTACACGGTTTGCTATTTTTTGCATTTCTTTGCCCTCGCTTTTCTTTTTCTTCTTTTTGTTAATCTTTCGAACAATTTTTTATATTTGGGAATTTTCTAAAATTATTCAAAATTAACTTTTTTAGTTTTCTCATTTTATCTATTTCATATTATTAAATTTTTTATTTTTTGTAAATAGTTACTTTCCATCCAAAAACATCAAAAAAGACCGCACACTTTACGCACAGTCTTTTTTACATACTTTATTTACATTTATATAACATTTTATTATACTCCGTAATTTTTCCAATTGATCTTGAAATTCATCTTGAATATTTATAAAAAATTTTTTAATATTTTCCCAATCATATTCAATAAAAGTTTTTGGCAAAATTTCATTTTCTGCATCTTCAAAATAACTCAAGCCCATAATTATATTCACATAATTTATGTCTTTTCCATATTTCCCAATTAAGCCATTTACTAATTCTTTAATAGAAATATTGCAATTTTTTATAATATTATATAAATCAAAAAAATCTTTTTTAGCCCCTCTTCCTCCTATTGCAACTAGCTTCATAACAGCAATATCTAATACACTTGCAATTCTTAGTTTTGGCATATCTTTTGGTTCTAAAAGTTCTTCTATTAGTTTATTTGGAAAATAAAAAAAACTTACCTGTACTCCATTTAATATTACATCACATGTTCCTTTTTGATTTTGTTGAACTTCTAATTCTCCTAATTTTTTTAACTCGGCTAATAACAACTCATTATTAAATTCAGTTTGTACACAGAAATCAAAATCAAAAGACTCTCTTAAATTTAATTGTAAAGATAGTGCAGTTCCTCCAATCATATAATAATCACTTATACTTACATTTTCTGATATAGATTTTAACAAATCAAATCTATCATTATCAAATATATTCCAATACATTAATAATTCACTCTCCAATAATCAAAATTTATATTTTGTATTGCCTTATAATATGCCATATCCTCTTTTTTCAAATTAAATTTCTGTCTTAAATAATTTGCAACTAATGGTTTTAAATTTCTACTTTTAATTGCAACCTCTTTTATATCTTCTTTACTATATACATTATTTACCCATTTTATTGCCTTTAAATTTCCATAACAATATAATCTAGAAATTATATATATTTTATTTTTCTTTAAATCTAATTTTTCAAACTGTGTATCCCAAAAATATTTTCTTAATTCTTCTGGCATTTTTTCACCTCTTTATTTTATAGAATCACTATATATATTATAACAAAATATACATTTTTTTACAATAAATTTCTTTATTTAAACTACACATATTATACATATTTAGACTACAATATTCCAATATTATTAAAGCCAATAGATTATAAATTCTATTGGCTTCTACACACACTTAATTTAATTATTTTTAAATCTGTCTTATTTTTATCAAAGTCGTCATTGCTTAAATATGGCTTTTTAGGCCTTTGCTCATTTTAAGCTTTCTTTTTCAAATTTCTCTTTAGAATAAATAATATTATTCCTACTCCTATTATGCTTATCACTATCCATACTATTCCCATTTTTGTATTTTTAGTTTCTCCTTCGCTCGCATAATATTCGCTTAAATTATTTGCTTCTATTTTTTCGTTCTCACTTACCACCTCCTCTTTATTTGTATCTAATAACTCTTCTTCGTTATATATTTCATATTGGCCTGTTTCTTCGTTGTAAATGCTTATATATTTATTCTCTTTTAGAGAGTTATTAGCTTCAATATTTTCGATGGCAGTGACACCATTTTCTATGTAATTAAAATTATTTCGTTTTTCTATTGCCTCTTCTACTGATGTTTCCTCTAATTTAGTTTGTAATTCTTTACTTTCTTCATATTTAACTGCTATTTCTTGTAGTGCATCAGAATTAGAATTTCCTATTTCTGATATTTTCTCTACTAAATAATCAAATAAGCCTACTCCATCTGAAGTATCAGACTCACTTGCAGATATCACTTCTCCTGTCTGATAATTAAATTTTATTTTATCTCCATTTTTGTATAATACTTCTACTTCGTGAGAACTATTATTTAAGTTATTTCCTATACTCTCAATATCTGAGTTTATAAAATTTTCTGGGTATGTTATTGGTTCTTTTAAATCATACATTTTACCATCTGAACCTAATACTGTTTCATATTCTTTTCCATTATAACTGTCTAGTATTAAATTATTTGCTACTGGCACTATTTCTTCAGAGTTTGAAGATTGTCCAGCACTTATCACAATAGGTATCGCATATAAATTATTATCTTTTACATACAACTTGGCATTCCTTGTAGCCATGCTTCCATCCGAAGACATAATTGCAGAATATGTGCTATATGTTTGGATTTCCATATTATTATATTCAAAAGTTTGTTCTGGAACTTCTTGATTTTCTGCACTTTGTACATCAACAATATTTACAGAATGTTCAGGAATATGTTCAGAGTCAACAGGTATATCCACACCAATTTGATTTACTAAATAACTTGTATTCCCTATTAACGGATACTTATTATTAGCTAAACTATCAAAATTCCAGTAAGTAGATGACCAAATTAACTTTGTAGTATATGTCGTTTGTTGTTTTAGTTCTTCCTCATCCAAATATTTATCTTCTGTAAAATAAGTAGAATTTTCATCTATTATTTTATTATTAATACTTCCATATTTATATACATATGTATTTGCAAAATTTGCGTTTTCAATTTTTCTGCTTCCAACTCCAGGTGAAGCTGTATTTTCATCCTGAGTTGTAATATATGTTTCAAAATAATTGTTTTTAAAACTTCCATTTGGATTATATAACTCTACATCTATTTTTCCAAACAAGCCACCTATATTGCTATTTCCTTCCATATATACACTAACATAATTTTGAGTAATACTTGTGTATTTATATGTAGCTGTTACACTTGTATTAGGAAAATATCCAATTATCCCCCCTATATTACTAGTTCCTACTATTATTGCATTATTATATGTAAAACTTATAGAGCCTCTAATTATATTCCCAATTATACCTCCTATATTATTAGTTCCTACTATTTTACAGTTATATACATATACTCTTGTTATGTTCAAGTTGTTAATTCCTGTTATTCCTCCTACATTATCTCTACCTATTATTTCACTGTTTTCTACATATACATCTGCCAATTCTCTGTCATTTTTCCCATTAATTCCTCCAACATAATCTCCTGTAGAAATTATTTTAGAATCACTTACATAAGCATTGTTAACTTTTCCAACATCGTATGTAGATCCAAAAAGTCCTCCTGTATAATTTCCGGTACTTTGTAAATTTAAATTTGTAACTTCTAAATCATATGCTGTAAAAGCTTGCCCCGCTATTCCTCCTACATAATTTGTTCCATTTATATTATTATTTTTAGAAATTATATGTCTACAATAACTTAAGTATCCTGAAATACCTCCTACATATTCTTTACCACTAATAGTGTTATCTTCCATATTAATATTAGAAAACCAAATAATTTTTTCTGTACCAGAATCTGTTGTTCCAACTATTCCCCCTACTCTGTTTGAAGTTCCGACTATTTCTGAATCATTAATAGTTACATTTTTTATTTCAGTATCTTTTTGTGATATTACATACCCAAATATTCCTCCAACATAAAATTCACCATTCGTATTAATATTTTCTGCTGTTATATCTGTAAAATTCCCAGCAACTGTACGTCCTATAAAACCACTTATATAACTTTTTCCGGCTATTTGAATATTATTTATATTTATTTGTTCTATAATCATACTCTCATTTCTAGAAATAGGTGCAACATAAGAAGCTTTTGGTGCATTTATTATTATATTATTAAAAGTAATATTATTAATACTTCCACTATTTCTTAAAATAATTCCTACATTACTTGTTGCATTTTGTGCTTGTATTTCTATGTGTTCAAAAGTAATATCTTTTATTTCGTTCTGAACAAAATTTATAAGAGCTGTATTATTATTTGCCTCAAAACTAATATTTTTTAATATATGATTATTTCCTTCAAGTCTTGACACATTTATTTTATTTTTTATATTCGTTTTTCCCGAAAAATCTATATCACTCATAAGTCTATAATTTTGTATTGACGTCGCATCTATATTTTGCCAATCCTCATATGTATATATCTCTTTGTAAAATTGAAGATTTATTTTTATTTCTAAAAGTTCTTCTTTTTCTTGATTATCATCCAAATATACTATTTGGGATAATTTATAATTATCATAGTATTTATTTGGATTAACTGTTAGCTCTATATATGTAACTTTATTAGATGTTACATTTCGTGTTATTTCTATATCCATACCATCAATTGATATATTAGTAATAGGATCTTCATTCAAATTTTCAACTTCTATTCTAATGTTAGCTGTATTATTGTTAATTTTTTCTGTTTCTATATTTTTTACATTAAACCTATTATTATTTTTCAAGTTAATATCTTGTTGATTCGGTAATAATTCATTTGTATTAGAGTCACATAGCTTTGGTAAAATGCCATCTTTAATTTTTTCGAAATTTAAGTTTTCCATATTTAAATAATTATTATATGTATTTTCTTCTGTTAATTCTTCATATGTAAGTACTCTTGCTCCTGAAACAGTTTTATATCCATTAATTAATTGATTTTCATATACATAATTATTCGTTTGCTCACTTACATTTCCAGATATATTTCTAATATTTTCAGAACTTGATGAACTATATAAATTTCCAATTGCTAAATTTCTTTCTACATAATAATTATTTCCTGTAGAATTATTTCCTACAATTCCACCAATATTATCTGAATTACTAGATATATTTACAAAACTAAAACAATTTTTTATAGTACCTACTGTTGTTCCTGCTATTCCTCCTAAATTAGAATTGTCAGAACTAATATTTCCTTGTGTATAACAATTACTTATATTACCTGTACTATTTTCATAACCAATTATTCCTCCTATAGCTGTTTCTATAGCATCATTTATTTTTATATTCATATTATATGTATAACTATTATTTATATCTACACTACTACCATATCCTACAAGACCTCCTGCATAAATTGTATCTAATTCTCCATTTGCAATTATATTTGAATCTGTAACAGATGAATTTGTTATTGTTCCTCCTGTTGATCGTCCTACCAAGCCACCTATATATCCTATTGCTGGTGTAGCATTAGTACTTGTTGTTTTTGTAACATTTATACTTTTCACATTAACATTATCTATTAAAGAACCTCTATTCATTATACGAATCAATCCTTGTTCCTTCATATCTGAGTTAATTTCGCTTGTATAATTTTCTACAAATAAATTTTTAATTTTTCCATTCAGTGTTGTAATCAAACCACCTGTATTATTACCTGATATATTAATATTCCTTATTGTATATCCATTTCCATTTAATATTCCTTTATATTGTGTAATTATAAAGTCTGTAGCATTTCTAAAGTCTAAATCATTTTCTAATATATAATTTTCTGTAGGATATCTATTTATTTCTTTCCAATCATCTATCGTATATATTTTTCTGTATAAATCTACATCTATTGTTCTTTCACCAGCTTCAAAGTCTCTTGTGTAATCATTAAAAACACCTTTGCTAGTAATACTTAAAACATCATAATTAGAAACATATATAACTGGTTCATATAAATTTGCTATTACTTCACTTTTTCCAGAATTATATTCTTGTGATATTATTTCACATTTTAAATTTTCTATGCTTATATTTATAATTGTCTCACCAGATGGATTATTAACATTAAATTTTACTTTAGCACTATCTGAATTTTGTTCTAAAACCTCTGTAGAAATTATATCTACTAAATCATCATCTTCTATCTCTGGAAGCTTTATGTATTCCTGTGCTGGCATACAATCTGGCATTTTCAATTGAGGATAATATCCTTGATTTATTAATTCGTCAACATTAAATGCATTTTCTGAATTTAAAAGTTTATTTTGAAAATCTATATCTTTTAATGCTAATTTAGTTGTATTTTTATCACATGAATTTGCAAAAACATTGTCTGCAAAATAGTATGAATTTTCTACAATTCCTGAATTTGTACTTATATTAGGTCCGTTTTTTATATCATTACTAATATTTGTGCTATATACATTTTTTATCTTGCTATAACTTCCATTTAAAATTGTTATATTCCCTATCGTATAATTATCGTGTCCTGGTTCAACTTCGATTGTTGATAGATTGTATACATTTTCTATTGTACCCAAACTACTATGTTGAACAATTCCTCCAACTTCCACATTATTAGCAGATTTTAATATTTGTATATTTTCACCATATATATATCCATTTTTTATAGTTCCTGAATTATATAAAAATGTTCCTCCTAAGTCGCTAGATTCAATATATAATGGTTGTTTCATATTTATCACAAAATTTTCTAAAGTCCCGTTATTTTGTTGTCCAATAGGTGCAATATTAGCATTTCCTACTTTATATGTTTCAGATATTTCTATAATTAAATTTCTTATTGTTCCATAATTTCTAGTACATAATGCAAACTTCCAACTAATTGCTTTATTTGGATAATGCATATCTATGAATAAATTTTCTATAATTCCACTATTTCCTATAGCATATATAAGTCCTTTAGTTCTTATATTATCAATTAGTTTATGACCATCAAAGTTTAAATGTCCATTAAATTCTATATTCCTACTCGTTGTATTTCCTTCAGTAACAATATCATTTGTTATTATATAATTTCCGTCTGGCTGAATATTACACAATTCATCTATCGTACCAATTCCTTTTAATTCCTCATCATTACTATTTATTTCTTGGGTAGCTAATATATATTCTCTGTCATGTATTTTTATAATTAGTTCTAATTTATAATTTGTATTTTTTTCTAATTCCAAATCTAAATTATCTAATGAAATTCCTGTTGTTTCCGGATTATTTTTATATTCTTCTTCTTTGATTAATTCATTATTTTTATATGTTTTTATATAATATTTATCTGTTACCAATTCTTCTTGTTTATTTTCTATTTGGATATTTACTTGTGCTTTTTGAATATATTTAAATTCTTCATATTCTGTTTGTTTGTCACCTAATTCTATTTGCAAATCTTTTAACAATAAATATCCATCATTTTCACCAGATGTTATATTGAAGCCTAAATGACCTGTTTCATCAACTTGAACAGTATATGCAAGCTCACTATAAGATTCATAATTTAATTCATTCGTTATATTTATTGAATTATTCGTTTTTGACTTTAATAAAAGAATTTGTTGCATATCTCCTTCTAATTTTGCTTTAAAAGAAATTGTAACAGTTTGACCTATATAATCTTCTAAATTATATGTATAATATTGGTTCGTGTTGTTTTTGCCAGCATATAACTTTAATATTTGTTCATTTTCTATATATTCTTTGCCATAATATGTGGATGTACTAAAAAACTCACTCCACCAATTATTTTTTGATTTTACGTCTATTAGATTTTTGCCAGTTCCTTGTTTTTCCATGCTGACTAATTTTAAATCTCCTAAAATATTAGGCTCTGTTACTACTTCTATTTCTTTTATTAGATAATTTACTTTATATGTGCTATCTGTACTTCCTTCATTATATTGATCTGCAAAGAAGCTTAATTTATATGTTTGATTTTCCTCTAATTTTTCATATGTTTTTCTTATATAATCTTCATTTGTTTTTAGCTCTTGTAAATCTATTAAATCATTACTACTATTTCTTAATTCCATTCGGACTGTGTTATTTAATACCGCATTATTTATATCTTCTATTCTTACATCAAAATCTATTAAATTCCCTGTTACAAATTGATTTCTTATTTCTATTTTGGCCGGTATTTTTAATGTAATAAATTCTTTATAGTTATATGTTATTGGAATAGTTTCTTGTGTGTTTCCTAGTTGTACATTTCCCGTTATTTCTATTGTGTATGTTGTATTTGATTTTAAGTTTTCATATTTTATTTCTTTTGTTCCTGCTTGTTGTAAGTTTTCTATTTCTTCACCTGATAATATATCTGTATATACGACTATTCCTTCTTTTTGTCCCTGATTATTATTGCTGTTTGTTTTGTCCTCATTGTTTGATGGTTGCTCTATTATCTTTATTGTTAATTCATTTAATATTTGTATTAATCTTTTATCCGTCCTGTCTTCGTTTATTTTGTAACTTATTGTACTAGTTGTACTTGTTAATTCTTTATTCTCTACTGTTAATTCTAGTGAACCCAATGTTGATATTGGTTGGGTTGCAAATACTAAATTTCCTATTTCTACTTGTTCTTGTTTTCCTCTATTATCATTTAAATCATAATCTGCATATATGCTTATTTTATAATATTGGTTTTGGTCTAAATCTTCTAATAATAACTCTGTTTCATTTTCTGATAATCTTTTTTCTTGTACTATTTCTCCATTTGGCCTAGTTACTACATATTTATAGTTTTCTAACTCTACATTATCTCTGTTTGTTAATTTTAAACCTAATGTTACACTTACTATATCTTGCTCTTTTAAGCTTACTCTTACTGTTGGTGCCTCTTTTGATGTTCTTGTTTCTCCTTCATTATTGTTTACTTTTAGTTCTACTCCATTATTGTCATAGAATCTTATTACATAATTTATTTTGCTATCACTCTTTAATCCTTCTGAACTTTCTATTGTTATTTCTTTTCCTTGTAATAACTCATTTACTTGACTATTCTTTAATACTGTTCTTATTTCTCCTGTTTCTATTTCTACTTGATTTACTCCTTTTAGTACTTCTGCATTTAAATCTGATGTTATTTTTACTTTTGTTAGTTGTATTTTTTTACTAAATATTTCTCCATTTTCTTTTTGGATATCTATACTTCCTAATTCCTCATATCCTTTGGTTGTGAACGTTCCTTCATAAAATGTATTTTCTACTTTTTGATTATTCTCATTTAAATAGATATATTTTCCTATTACTTCATATTCTGTTTCTGGTATTAATCCTGTTATTTGGATTTCTCCTGAATTACTAAATGCTCTTCTTAAATATATTTTTCCATCTTTATATATTTCAAATGTTGGTGCTTCTACTATCCTTCCTGATGGGTCTTTTATATGTAATGTACTTTTTGCTGTATATACTTCTGCTGTAAAATTTTCTGCTGTTACTTCTGGTTTGATGTATCCATTTTGATCTGCACTAGTATATTCGTCTGTTTCCTCGTTTTGCTTTTCATCATTATTTGTATTATTTTCATTTGCTGTATTTTCTTGAATAATATCTGTTTGTGTATTTTCTACATTTTGTGTATTGTTAGACTCATCTTGTAGTATTCCTAACTTAGTTAATAACTCTTTATATGTATAGTTATTTTCCACCATTTGTACATTTGAATTATTATCTATATCATTTATTTGATTAAATACTAATACATTATTATTAACACTATAATATCTAATTGAATTTTCAGTAAATGCTATAATACTGTTTACTGGAATTGTATATTCATTTGCTGGTGTCTTTATTTTTATTTCATATAAATTGATGTATATATTATCTGTTGTTTTTACAAATATATATTCTTTTGCATCTGCTCTTTCTAAATTGCTTCCATCATATATTTTTCCTTCGCTTATACTTAAGTTTGGATAGCCTGATACTTCTTCAAAGTCCCTACTTATTAATGTACTTCCTTCTGATAAATTATATAAACTACTATTTCCATTTATATATATTGGATAATTTAGATTTATTTCTGTTTTTTCTTTGTTTCCTACAAAGTAATCATTTAATTTTTTAAATATTGTTCCTTGCTCTTCTATTTTTGTAAGTTCTATATTTTTGCTTGTACTAGAATCATTTTCTGCTGAAGACCCCAATAAGTTCTCTGTTATTTCTTTCCCGCTTATTGCATATCCTTCATATTTAAAATTCATTATTGGACTATATTTTAAAAAGATAAAATATATTAATGCTATTATGGATACTATTATTATTAATCCTATTACTAAGAATTTTGGATTTTTTACTATTTTTGAGTTCTCTACTTTTTTTGCTACTTTCTTTAATACATTCATTATTCTACACCTCCTACTTTTGCCAAACTGTCTTCTGTCATTATTCTGGTGTAAATTTTTCG
>UMLM01011165.1_pt1 | contig 10220 bp, 9 predicted proteins | sample 1966571 | NCBI WGS metagenome assembly UMLM01 (sample SAMEA4836203, study PRJEB28245) | human gut metagenome | biome: gut microbiome; material: fecal sample | place: Denmark | collected 2008 | reverse complement strand
ATTTCACCAACAGCATGCCATTCAAAAAAGCTAGGATCAATGTCAAACAGCTTCTTTAGCATTTTTGTCATTATTTCTTTTACAAAGCTTATATCTAAACGGAGCATTAACTTTTGCCGTGCTATTGAAAGAAAGAAATATAATCCCGCAATTACAATACATCCTACCAGTATATATGCGGAGTTCAACAACGATTGTGATTGTGTAATGCTGTCAATCAGTGCTTGTTCAACCAAAGGTATGGATAAGGTTAACGCCTGAATCAACAACATCAGTGAAATTATTCCCGCAACCAATTTGTAATTGATCGCAACTTTCAGCTTTGGTTTACATTTTTTTCTCTTGATTCTTTTTTCCGGTCTTATAGTGATTAGTATGTCACTAAAGGTGTCGTGGATCTGTTCAAAGTTGACAATAGATTTCCCTTTTATGGGATCTAACAGTATGTATTGTCCCAATACAGTCTTTGATCCAATGACTGCCAAATGGCTACCGCTATACACTACTGCCGGAAGATTTGAATCAAGTATATTTTTTTGCTTATTGTATCTATATGCTGTACATTTAAAACCGAATTGTTGTGTTGCTTGTTTTAATTGTGTCAGATTCACTCCATCTCTGCCAATGTGCACAACTTGTCCGACATCTACTATATCTACATCTAACCCATAATACCTAAACAGCATGGTCATGCACGCAATACTACAATCCATATTTCCAAGCTGAGCTACATATGGAACCTTTTTTTGCATGTTAACAACCCTTTTCACATAAATTGTCGAACGTGATTTTATCGTGTAATACTACAATGCCAAGGTGATCAAGAGTATTATTATAAATCACTCCATTTTTTTGCTATACTCCTTAATCAAAAAGGCGGAAAACAAAAGGCAGGCGATCATCGATAATAAGCTCAGTAATTTTTCGATATAATTCGATTCATAGTAACCAGAAAGCGTCAATGCCGCAATTATGGGATACAATTTGGAAACCGTTCCAAGATTTCCAACAAAAATAGTAATAAACGAATAAATTTCTGCTATTAACAGCCCCATCCAGTAATCTTGACCTGTTTTTATAACTATGCAAATAACTGGGAGAGTCGCAATAAAAACACTTAGTCCCTCAACACAGTACATTGTGAGGTATCTTCCAAATAATCCCACAGACAGAACTTGTACATGAAGAATTGCTTCTACGATAAAAGCAGATAAAAACAGGATCAAATACAACGCCGCGCTAAATATCAAAACCAATAAGATTTTTGATAATAGCATTGCTGGAATATCAATCGGTATAATCTGCAGCGATTTTAGCGTATCCTCTTGCATTTCACGACAAAACACGTAACAACCAAAAAGCGCAATGATTCCCGGTATAGCATACATAGTGCCTAATGACTGTACTCCTGTCAGAAACCACTCTGGCTCCATCCCATAAACAGTATCTCCTCCCGCATAAAAACCTTGAGCTGCAACGATAACTAAAATCATAACTATTCCAAATAGTGCCACAAACAATATTTTGGAACGACGCAGTTTGTTGAATTCGCAAAGGATAGATGTTCTCATACAGATTCACTCCCTCTCCATACCCCTAAGTGCAATTATTATGGACAAAAACGTCCAGATGATAAAGCACATAATAATTGAGAATGGTTCATACTCCTTTGGCAAAACTACATTAGGCAAATCGTGTTCAATATAAAAAATAGCGCTGGCTGACGGAATAAAATATGGGTTTGCAGATGCGAATATAAAGCCCAAAAATGCATAAACAATAGCTGCACAACAAGGTAACAAATAACCTTTACTCGAGAAGGCCGTTGCTAAAATCGGGATGTTGGAAACCGAAAGAACAGCGGCAGCTTCTATTACCTTTAAAAGCACAAAAACAATCAGGTGAATATCAAGAGACACCAAATTTAGACATAGCCCCACACTAATTGTAAAAAGCGTTGAAATTATCATAAACGCCTCGGAAAACACTAGTGTTACAGCCCATTTTGCAAGCATCAGTTGCTCTTTTTTGAGTGGAATAATCAATAATTGTTTGAAAACATCGTCAGCCTGTTCTCTATATACGATAGTAGCTGATAAAATTCCCAACAATGCTGGTAAAATCAGAAAAATATTAAATGATAAAATGGCCTGTTTATACAGACCTATGTCTGTCAGCATATCTCGATGTGTGTAAAAATAAAATAATGAAACCGCTGGCATAATGAATGCAGCTAAAAGCATAAAGAGGACTTCCCGCCGTCTGCGGAGCTTTTTAAATTCTACACAGATGAGCTTAAGCAATGCCTTCACCCCCTGTTATTTTCTTGAAGTAGTCTTCTAATGTATCATCTTTCTCAGTAAAGCTGGAGACACCAACTTCCTTATGAACCAATTCACTGATAATACGCGCATTATCCATCTTGGTTTTGAAAATTTTGATTTGGTTTTCGCCTTGTATCAAGTAATCGCTTTTACTAAGAGAAAATATTGTTTCCAGAATATGTGCAGCTTTTCCTACATCGGAGACCTCGATAAGTGTACATTTTTGATTTTTTTTCTTTAATTCCTCCATGGTTTCTTCTTCTAAAAGAACACCGTGGTCCAGAATCCCAATGTCGTCTGCAATCATCGACACTTCCGATAGAATATGACTTGAAATAAGGATGGTCTTTCCTTCTTTTACACTTAATTTTCGGATAAACTCACGTACTTCTGCTATCCCTATGGGATCTAATCCATTGATGGGCTCATCTAAAATGAGCAAATCCGGATCGTGCATAATAGCATTAGCAATACCCAACCTTTGTTTCATTCCCAAGGAATATTCGCCAAAAAGTTTTTTATCTCTATAAGGAAGTCCTACAAGCTCTAAAGCGTGCTCTACAGCGTGAGGTTTCGTGACTCCTCGAAGTTTGGCGAAGATTTCCAAATTTTCTGTTCCTGTTAAGTTGGAGTAAAACCCAGGAGTTTCAATGATTGCTCCGATCCTTTTGAAAAGACGACGTTCCCGGTTTATAACAGGTTGACCAAAAATGTAGACCTCACCACTTGTTGCCGAGATCAGACGCAACAACAATTTCATGATACTTGTTTTTCCTGCCCCGTTTCGGCCAAGTAATCCGTAAATATGGCCTTTAGGTATATGTAGGCTTACATTATTCACAGCAACCTGTTCACCGTAAATTTTTTTGAGCATCTTTGTTTCAATCGCATACTCATACGCCATAAAGGTTCCTTCTTTCCGTTTGCAAAGTATTATAAGGCATTTTCATCTTATCACTTTGATTATAGATAGTCTTTGTGATATTGTCAATATCATATCGCCGGTCAATCAGGTCAAAGAACAGCCGGGTAAGCTAAAATGTTGTTGAATCGGCACGGGTAAGATTGAATTGGGAACAAAAAATCTATTGTTTAATACAAAATAGTCAAAATAAACAAAAAAATATGATATAAAGAAAATGAAATGTGCAATCCGTAAGGAGCTGCGTGAGCCTTGAAGGCTTGTAAAAAATAGGAGATTGATGAACCTCTATTTATGTTACAGTGTATTTCCTGACATCAAATTGGTAGGTAGGTAATATGTCTGCATTCAACGCGCACAATAGAAAGATTAGTACAATTTTGAATTCCTTAGTATGACGAAGGGGGGAACACATAAAATACAAGGATGTTCTTATAATAGTTTAATTGCTTGATTGCGAGGTTATCACATGAGTTACTCTATTATGTCTCATTATCTGATCCGAAGCCCGCTATTACCGATAGAAAGGCGTAACAAAGTTAAAGGAGCTTCTTCATTTGAGGGTAAGGTGGCTTTTTTAGAAGACGTACTGGATGATGAAGTCTTTGTAGAAGCAATCGAATGGGGAAGCCCGGCATTATATAGTCAAGTGTGCAAATTTCGTGATGGATGCAATAGGAACGATGAAACATCTATTGATAAGTTGTATTATTCGGTTCTAAAGTATTATCTCCGTGCACTATATAGGGCAACGCCATACGGTCTTTTTTCTGGTATCGACATCGGAGAAATAGGAGATTGTGATTCAGTTGTTCGCGTCTCCCAGAACTCGTTATCCTTACAAATTCGGCCTGATTTTGAGGTGATCTCGAAATTAGTGCGAGATATAGAGAGTGATAGTGAACTTGATTCGTTGCTTGAGTTTCGAATTAACCCTAATCACTATTTGATAAATAATCGGATCATAATCCATCATCTTTCTGCCGTTTATTGTGAAGATATCACATCAAATAAGACGGTTTCCCTCAGGAAATCGCCACTTTTGGATAAAATAATTTCGCATTTTAGGGGACAATTATTTACTAAGAGGGATTTGAAGCGCTTTATATTATCAATTCATCCGGATGTTTCTATGGATCTCCTGAAATCCTATACAAATAATCTTGTCCATAGTGAATTTATTATTTCGTCAATTAGGCCGCCTTTTTCTGGTGAAGATTCTATATCATATATTAACGCAGCATGCCAAAAGTTGAAAAATAGCAGCAAAAGCGTGGAGCTTGTGGGGAAAATATGCTCATCACTGGAGAAACTACAGAGAGCCCCCATTGGGAAAAGGGAAAACGAGATAAGAAAGATGCGCGAAAATCTTAGTCAAAAAGGTATTACCTTCAAAGACGCTCTGCAGGCTGATTTAAAAATCAATTATTCAAATAATACACTATCGCGTACGTCTATCGCTGAACTAGAATCTACTTTATCAGAGTTGCTGTCTAGCATTACCGGGTATACCGAAAATTTGACTCTTGCAAAATTCAAATCTCGATTTTTGGATAAGTATGGATATTTTAAGGCTGTACGTTTGCCAGAAGCGCTTGATCCATATTCGGAACTTTACGAATACGGTCCTTCAATTCAAAGTAACTTCACCGACTCTCGCAGCAAGGCTGTTAAAACCAACCAGACGTTTAGTATTATTTGTGATAAAATTGAAACCTCCCGAAATTCACGCATTTTTATTAACTCTGAGGACCTATTAAGATTAAGTGACGGGGCATCGAAATTTGAAAACCTTCCACCACGTACATTTGACTATTCTTTTAATATAATAAAAGAGCTCGGCCAAGCAAACCAATATTTGATTTCTCCTATTGTTGGAACGAATGGATACGGAATGGTAATGGGACGGTTCGCGTATCTGTTGGATGAAGAAAAGCAACAGTGGTTGAAAAATGATGCTAAAGACATACAGAAAAGATGCTTTGATGCGGGTTATGTTGTAGTCGAATATCATGAATACCCCTCAAAAGCAAGAATTGGAAATTTAAACCAAAGTATGAATCTTTTTGATTATCAAATATGCCTTTCTACTAATTCGTCGAAAGAAGCTATTGAATTAGACATAAATGACTTTTATGTAGGGATTGATAAACAAGGATTCATATATGTATATTCTGAATCTTTGGATAAGAGAGTGATTTTTGCGTTTCAAAACATGGTGAATCCACATCTTCTTTCACCGATTGGAAATTTTTTGATGGCTGTCTCACACCAATTTCCAAATGATTTGGCTTACTTTATACAAGACGTTAAAAATTGCCCCATTGTACATTTGCCCAGGGTAGTTTTTAAAAATATCATTCTTTCTCCCGAGCGATGGAGTTTTGACGTGTCTTCGCGATTGGAATCGTTAGACTCTTTCAAAACTTTCGTGCGGCAACAAATGGAAACACATTCTATTCCATCAATTATCGAATATGGCATCTCGGACAATAGGATGATTGTTGATTTGACTGATCCAGACCAAATACACATGGTGTACAACGAACTGAAAGCTAAAAAGTCGCAATACCTTACACTTTATGAGCCACTGTATTTAGCCAAGTCATGGACCTCTGATTGTTTTGAAAATCATTATAATGCGGAGTATGTATTTTCTATATATGAAAACACTGATGAAAGAGACAGAACAACAACCGTAGATATGCATTCTACCTTTGAATTAGAACCGCTAAAGACCTATTCCGATTATGGTCACTGTTCTCGTATAAGAAGTGTGGTCGACTCTAATAGAAGAATTATTTCTGGAGGGTTCAATTGGTGGAATTTATCTCTATACTCCCAGAAGAACACGCAAAATGAATTGATTGTGAAGGTCTACCAATTGTCTAAATCAATGAAAGAGGCAGGAACTATAGATAAATGGTTCTTTATACGGTATTCTGACCCAAACGCTCATATCAGAGTGCGATTTCAAACGACTGATAGCTATAACTGCAAAGACTTTTTTCAACAGCTTATGACAGAAATTCAAAATCCTATCGATGATGGTGTACTTATTACGTATAGCTTGTGCCCATATGAGCGTGACTTAGAGCGTTATGGTGGACCACAAATATATGAAGATGCTGAAAATGTGTTTTGTCTAAATAGTAATATTGTGGCATCATTCTTTTTATTGCCGACAGAGGCGAACGAATTGAAAACGATACATTTGGGGATATATGTTATTAGCGATATAATGAGCGCTTTTGGTTTAACGTTGAAACAACAAGAAGTGGTCTTAAACTCAATTGTACACCCCAAAGAGCATCGAGACTTCTATAGGAAAAACCGAAGTCGGTATATTGAATGCATTGAAGCCGCAGATCTACGGTTAACTGAAAATCTCTTCACTACACCATTAAGCACAGTATTACGTGAGCATTTTGAAACAGTTTGTAAATATGTTGTCAAAATTGAGTTATTAGACAGCCAAATGCAGCTATGTAACTCGAAACAAGACATTATTTATAGTCTAATACATATGTTCTGCAATAGACTGTTTCAAGATAGCCGTTTCGAAAGATACGCGCTAGCAGTTTTACGTCATTGCATCCATGACATAAATCAAAAAAGAGCTAAACTTTATACACTCAATAAGTAAGCGGCATTAGATTGATTATGACTCAAAATAGGCGTATCAAAAATTTGAAAAGGAAATGGTATGAAATGGATTTGAAAGAAATTGAGAGGCGTTGACCCTTAATTTTTTTAGCACTACTGAAGGTGAATTATTAGGATGATTATCATGAAGAACAATATTCGAGATACCAATAATAAAGAACTTCAAGAAATAATTGCCAACACAATATTACTCCCTGATATTAGTAATCTTGATTGTCTACATGAACCTATAACGGCTTCTTTTGGTTTGTTACTTCTATATGCACAACTGTATCATTACTCTGAAAACAAAGAAAGGTTATTCAGTAAAATTGTAGATATAATAAACGCGATTCGTCCTTTAGCAAGTTTATACGCACAGAACCGTAATATTGGATTGTTTGGTGGGCTGTGTGATTTTGGTATTAGCCTACTTGCAATAAACAAAGAGACAGGTACATATCACAGGTTAATCGATTCTGTAAATACTGTTGTTGCATCGGAGGCAGCTGATAATTCACTATTACTCGAGAATAAAATTGACTCGAAATCAATTAGCATGCGTGATTACGATTCTATATTAGGACTGTCCGGTATACTGCGTTACTTACTGCTTACAGACAGCGAATTGTATAGAGAGTCAATTCAAAAAGTGGTAGACGCGTTAATTTATCTTTCACAATACTCTACAGATAAACAAGAAGCTGTTCCTAATTGGCATATACAAAAAGATAATGTTTTCCCATATGAAGAAAGGGAAAGTTATCGTTCGGGTATGATAAACTTTGGACTTTCTCATGGTATTGCGGGTCCGTTAGCAGTACTTTCTGTTGCAAAGCTGCAGGGGATAAATCGTCCGGGTTTAGCAGAAGCGATTGGAAGATTGATTGAGTTCTTCTTAATGCTTCGTACAAGAACAGCCTGATGGAGAAGTCTATTGGCCATCTGCTATTACAGGAGAAGAATATTTGAAACCAGCGTTATCCATTTCTCCGCATAAAAGATTGAGTTGGTGCTACGGATCATTAAGTATATTACGAAGTCTCTTTTTGGCATCAAAAGCAGTCAGTAACGAAAAAATCCAGATATGGGCTGTGAATAAAGCAATTCGGTTTACAAAGATGCCCTTAGAAAAGTATCTTTTTGAATCGCCAACAATTTGTCACGGCTATTCAGGGGCGCTTATCTTATTTGAATCATTTTATCGTGATACCCATGAAACTGCATTTTTGGATGCCATAGAACGATTACAAAGAAAGATTTGCTCCATGAATTCTATGAGCTATAAGTATGGATTTCAAAATATCGATTGGATTAAAGGCAAATATAATATAGAGGATGACTTGAGCTTATTGTCGGGAGCCTCCGGGGTTTTACTTGCACTAAGTTCACGTTATTGTACTTGCAGCTACCTTCTGGCTCATTTACTTATTACTTAGATGTAATTATATTTTTTATACATCATTATGTAAGCGTTAGAGTTCAGTAGACCTACAAATATAACATATTGGGAAGGAGCATCTGTATATGTCTAACTACAATGATTTCGATCTGGATATTAGGTCCACTCAAAATGCTGGTTCCGTTGGTCCACAGTCGGTTCCACTTACAAACTTCACCTGCAATTGTACAACTGGTGTCGTTTGCTATGCTACGAATTTACTGTGCACTCCTGGAAATATTTGCGATATTACCATGGGTTGCACAGATGGGTGCTCGGAAGGGTGTGAACCTGGAGAGCCGTCGGAAACGCATTCTTACTGTGGTGCCGCATGCCGTTAATGACGTTAATGACGTTGTACTAAACGGATCTATTGCCCGTGATAGGGCTATTTGCTGAACTTGTCTGCTTACATATATGATTATATAATCGCCCGTTTGTGGTGGTAAGGCAACGTCCTTTAGAACGGCCCACCATAAACGGGCGATAATATGTATCCAGCTGCATTACAATAAACATTGAAAGCCAAGCGAGCCGCAATGCGATGCTTGTGTGTTTATTGCTAAATAAGTTTCAACATGACTATCTGAAGTAATATATTGATACAGAAATCAACTTTTTGAAATATTATTACTTTAGTATAAAAAACTTGACTCACACACTACTACGTGATACAATGTAGTAAAGAAAACTTACCCCGGGGAAAGCTAAAGAGTGGAAATGTAGTTAATATCTGTAACTAAATCAGAGAGGAGGTACAAATGGGAAGCCAAACACAATTTATGAAAGGTGTTTTGGAATTATGCGTTCTAAAAATAATATCCAAAGAACCGACCTATGGATATGCGATTTTAACAGAATTACAAAAATCCTCATATTCAGACTTACCTGAAAGCACTCTCTACCCTTTACTGTTTCGCTTAGAACAACATAAGGACGTAACAATAGAACGACGTCCTTCTCCTAACGGTCCGAGTCGAAAATACTACACAATTACAGAACATGGCCGCGAAACACTCTCGGAATATTGGAAAAGCTGGCAACAGGTTTGTGAACTGGTGTCTACTGTCTTTCAGAAAGGAGCGCCTTATGAATAGCTATCTTGCACTCCGCAAAGCCAACAAATTGCGCTTTGCGATGGTTACGGAAACAAGTCAAAAGCAAATACAGGACATTGTGCACTATCTGCAAGTAACAAGTTGGGACATTTCTGGGGTAGAGGCAATTAAAAGTGACCTCATCGATATGGCAATTCAGGCAAATAAAGATGGAAAAGAACTTTTTACTGTTCCAGAGGAAGCGTCTTCTTTTGCAGTAGAAATGAAGAAGCAGTGTGCCACACCAAACATTCAAAATCTTTTCTTCATCCTTATTTGGTATTTTCTGTATAATGCAATCGGGTATCTGCTCTTGTTTTTTGTTGATCAAGAGATGATGGCGCCAATGGATACCAACTACATCATCGGCATGGTAATTGGTACTATCGGCACCTACATTCTATGGAAATATGTTATCAGGCAAATTCCGTTTCCCATGAGAAAGCACCTGCTAATATTCATTGCCTTACTGGTTGTTTATTCTGTAGTTATGTACCTACTTGTTTGGCTTTTGAACAACTTTGTACAGCCAATTGCTGCTATCAGTATGAATTTCTTGGGATGGAGTATAGTTTACTGGGTCATCAGTGTGGCCATATTTCTGGCACGTCTATACTTTTACGGACATAACCCGGCTGTTGTAAGCAGAGTGTGAATGTTTTCTGACTTACTACAGTTGAAGCGTTTGGAAGTTGCATCGAGATTGGCATTAAAAGAGCCTATATGAGGCTTTTTTAAAGGCCTAAGGAAAAGAGGCTGTTGCACAAGGAAAAAATCCAAGTGCAGCAGCC
>UMLM01051664.1_pt1 | contig 10240 bp, 7 predicted proteins | sample 1966571 | NCBI WGS metagenome assembly UMLM01 (sample SAMEA4836203, study PRJEB28245) | human gut metagenome | biome: gut microbiome; material: fecal sample | place: Denmark | collected 2008 | reverse complement strand
ACTTCTTTGGCTCGCATACCGAACGAGCGGTTTTCGACATACAAAAAACCGGTACATAGTACATCAAACATACATTTATAAAAAACAACAAGCGTCTCCGTGCATGCCGTGCGGAGGCGCTTGTTGCATAGTTTTGCGCGCGCGCGGCCATACTGTGCGCAGGAGATGAGGACAATGCGCATGAGCAACGAAGAATATGCGGCGTTTGTCGATTCGCTCTCGCCGCGCTCGCCCATCTGGGGCGACCTGCTGCGCGCGGGGCTGGTCGGCGGCGCGATTTGCGTGGTCGGTCAGGCACTGGTGAACCTGTATGAACACTGGGGCGCATCGGCGGCCACAGCGGCAACGTGGTGCTCGATCACACTGGTGTTTCTCGGCGCGCTGCTGACGGGGCTGGGCGTTTACGACGATCTGGCGCGGTTCGCCGGGGCGGGATCTCTGGTGCCGATCACGGGGTTTGCAAACTCCGTGGTGTCCCCAGCGCTGGAATTCAAGACCGATGAGAGTGATATAATAGGACTCAGTCAGAAAGCCTTTAAGCATTTAGACGCGAGTATGATGATTTAGTCCAAACAATTACATTTAGAAAGGAGTTTGTATTCGAGCAACATATTCAATCATAACCTGCCACACAGAAAAGCCGAATGAGCGTTGAAACCCATTCGGCTTTTCCTATTTCATGAGGAGGATAAGAATGAAAAAACAAGGTGTACTGATTTATGATGATGTGATCGACCGGATGGACATTCGCTTCGGGCCGCTGGATTACTACGGTGGCCTTCACTGCGGAGAGCGGCTGGAGGTGCTGCTTGACGGAGAGTGGATCCCGACGAGAATCGAACTCGGTGAGTTCTGGTATCTCAAGGGCGTTAAGCTGATCAAGCTGAATGGACTGATCGTAAGAATCGAAGACTGATACTATGTGATGACGGAAAGGTCGTCTTTTTTATTATTCCAAGGAAGGAGGCGCTGATGTTGAAATGCTTGATGAAGTATGAATGGGTAAAGCTGCGAAGAGATACCCTGCCGGTCGGCAAAGGTATTATGGGTGCCTGGGCAAAGCTTGCCGCCCGAGCTGCATTTCGCAAAGGACACGCCTCCTACTGTGGCCATAAGAACGCTGTGAGCCCCGGAATGTGGTCCGGAGGTATTGTTGGGCTGAAGAGTATTCTCGGCATCAGAAGCCGCACACAGGCTTTAGAGATGTTGGATAAGCTGGCAGCCCTCGGATATTTGAAATACACGCTGGACGGCAAAACCAAAAAGCTGACCTATCAATTAACGGATTGGGTCGTAAAATGCTCTGGTGAGGAGTGCATGAACGGAACCGTGTATGCCACAGATGGTTTTGGGTTTCTCTGCCTCCCCCGCAATATTACACAGCGACTTGTCGAGGAGCAATATATATTTGATGAAGCAGACGCATGGCTGGATCTCTGGTGCCACACAGTATCGGAGGAACCGGGCAATGCGTTTTCTTTTATGGCGCCGGCTGTTCAATACGGCAATTACGGTGCCATATTAACTATGGAAAAACTGGGGCAGCGCTGGGGCTGGGAAAAGACAAAGGTATGGAGATTTTTCAAAAAGCACGGGGATGTCTTTGCTCTGTACCGTCTCCCTGGCTCTTACGGCTGCCTCGTTTTCAATAAATCGTATCCGATGGATACCGAGGTTTCCTTGCCTAAGCAGACAGAAATCCTGCGTATTCTTGATGAAATACGCATTTGGGGTGCTAATACGCACAAGGTAGGCAGTGACAACGATCATATCAACCGCTTGGTTGCATGGTACAGCAGAAATGCCGTGGAAAAGTCGATTGACAATGTGGAAGAAAATCGCGTTGCACTTTCGGACAGTATAATACGCGCGTATTTTTCTCCGTGTTGGAACTGTAAGAATTGTGAGTATGTCTGCCGGAGTAAAGAGTATTCCGTGCTAAAGGTACAGGAAACGAATAAAATCCGCGGACCGTGCAGGCCGACGGATATCACCAAAATCGCAAAGGAGATGTTTTATCATGGGCAAACAGGATGAACTGCAGTATGAGCAGCAGGAAAAACGAATACAAGCGCAGTCAGACGCTTTTATCACACTTCTGACAAAGCGAGGCATCTTGGGCGACAGCCAGATCGACGATGCACAAAAGCGTGCTGCCAGACAGGAAAAGACAAAAAACTGCTATCACAACACGCTGATGCTTCTCCAGCACTATCGCACGCTGGTCTGGATGCTGGAATGCTTCCCCGAGACGGTTGCAGCCGAGCTTGACCGACCGTTTGAAGGCGTGGACAAGTTGATCGAGGACGTGGATGTCGAGGTGGCGCTGGGCAACAAGAAGATCGAAAGCCGGATGCAGGGCATGCAGAAATCCCGCCTGCTGATGGACCGGCTCAACGAAGCGTTGACCGTACTCCGAAAGAAGCCGGATAACGGCGAACGGCTGTATAATCTCATCTACACGGCCTACATAGCGCCGGAGGTGCTCAATCATCAGGAGGTTTTGTATCGACTGAACCTGTCGTCACGGAACTTTTATCGCTATCGCCAGCAGGCCATTTCCGTCCTTTCCATTCGTTTGTGGGCGACAGCTGCGCCGGATGTGGACTTCTGGCTGGAAATGCTGACGCTTCTGGAAGGACTGAAATGAATATGCCCATAAAAAGGCGAAAAGTTGGCACACAATTGCCGATGACACGGGAACGCGAATGTGTTAAAATAATATCGTCCCAAACTGGGATCGGGCGAAACCGACGCCGTTTCTTGAGCTGAAAAGCTTTAAGAGACGGCGTTTTTTGCTGCCCAATACCGAAGAAAGGAGGGCTAAACGCATGAACAGACAGCTTCGGCTGCGCGATGGAAAGATCAAAACCGCATACTGGTCGCTTGTGGGCGTTGTGGCGGCACTGCTCGTTTCGACACAGGCGGTATTCGCCGCAGATATGTGGGATCGTTTTTCGATGATCATGAAGGATATCTACGGAGAGCTTGTGGCGATCAGCACCATCGTGGCAGTCACCGTGGCCGCTATTGCTCTGCTGGTGCGCATGATCTCGCGCAATCAGCGAGCCGTCGATGAAGCGACGAGTTGGCTCAAGAGGATCGTGATCACCTGGATCATTCTGAATTCTCTCGGCTTTATCGTTGCCTATCTGCAGCCCCTCATCAGCGGCGGAAACTACAACCCGTAAAAGACCCGGTCAAGCGGAAAGGAGGTGAACACCTATGCTTGACTGGATTTTTGAAGGAATCGTCACCTGGATCAGCAGCGTTGTGTCAGACATGATGGATGCGGTGTCCGGGCTGTTCCTTCAGGCGCTCGGCACGGATATGACGGCAATGGAAGAATACTTCCCGTTTGTATCCAAAGCCTTTACCGTAATGCAGTACACCGCATGGGCGCTGCTATTCCTGATCACAGTCTGGCAGTTGTTCCGTGTATTCGGCGGCCCTGTAACGGAAGCGGAAAACCCGTGGGTACTGCTTGGAAGAAGTGCGCTATTCGCCTTTCTGATCGGATATGCAAAGCCGATTTTCCTGTTGACATTGAAAATCGCAACAGCGCCATATACAGCACTCATGGACATTCAGATGACGGCGGAGGACTTCACCTTTGCCGGAATCGAGCAGGCCCTTCAAAACGGACTGACCAGTCTTATCGCTACCATCTCGGTGGTTGGGCTGTTGCTGCTCACCATACTGGAAATTGCACTGGGCTGGAACTACTTCAAGCTGCTGCTTGAAACGGTGGAACGGTATATCGTTGTCGGTGTGCTGTGCTATACCTCACCACTCGCCTTTTCTATGGGTGCCTCCAAAGCATCAACACCGGTATTCCGGTCGTGGTGCCGGATGGTCGGGTCGCAGCTATTGCTCCTTGTGATGAATGTCTGGTTCCTGCGTGGTTTTTCAACCTCGGTAGGCCAGTACATCGGCACGGGCGGTGCCTTGTCCAACGGGAACGGAAATGTGTTCCTGTGGCTGTTCTGCGCAGTGGCATTTCTCAAAACGGCACAGAAATTTGACAGCTATCTTGCGGCAATGGGACTGAATGTAGCCCAGACCGGCTCCGGTATGGGCATGGAACTGCTGATGGCCGCACGAGTGATCACCGGCGTGGCCGGAGGCGCAAGGAGCGCCGGCAGCGTGTTCCGCGGAGGCAGTGCCGCAACCGGTACAGGTGCAGCGGCAAGTGGGTTCGCTGCAGGCTTTGCCAACCGTTTCAAGGGCAATTCGTATGTCCGTGATGCGGTCGTGGACGGCGGTACAAGAATGGGTGCCGGTGGAACGATCGGCTTTGTCGGTCGGGCTTTCGGCGGTATGGCGGCTCGTAACGGCGCCACACTGACCGGAGAATCCATCTCCTCCGTAGCGTCCAGGACACCGAATGTGTCCGGCTCTATCGGCGGCGACATTGCCAACCGTAGTCTCGGCAATTATATGCCGCATATGAAGGGCATGAATCTCTCGGATACGCAGATCACCGGCGGACATATCTCCACCAAGGCGATCGGCGCTGACGGGAAAGAAACGGCTGTCGAGATGTTCAACGCTTCCCAGTTTGAAAAGCCGGACGGTCCGCACGCCGTTGTCAATGCCTCGGACGGCAGCCAGTGGTATCAGATGGCCAGTGGTTCCGGAGCCGGAGCATTTTACGACGCGCCCGTATTCAGCGGCAATTCCGCAGAGGCGGCGCAGGTTGCGGCCGCATTCCCGGATGCGGACGGTGCAACGCTCAGAACGGTCGGAGACGGTGTCATTGAGGCATCTTCGGACGGCGGCGTGAGCAGATGGTACAACAGTGCCTATTATGATGAGCCGGATGCACCGCATTCCACAATTCAGGCGGCCAACGGCGTAGAGTGGTACGCCATGCAGCAGCATGCAGAAACGCCTCCCTTTGAGGCGGGCGACGCAGCGGATGGCTATAATCGGGCACAATTCCAAAGCTTTATGCCTGGCTATGAGCAGCCGGTCACAAGCGTGGATGGATCCGGTCGTATGGACGGGCATTTTGAGGTCCGGCATGAAAACGGATCCGGCACGATGTTCTACGATACGGCGCAGTATGCACCTCCCCGCGGTGACTATCAGGTATATGAAGATGTTCACGGCAGCCAGTGGTACGCAGTACACGGCGAGGCTGCAGTGGAACGCAAGCCGGTTTATGAGAACGGAAAACCGGTCTATGACGGCGATAATGTACGCACTGTTTCTACGGAAACCGTGCGGTACAAAAGCACACCGTCCCGTTATGGTGAGCCAAAATCCCGTGATCAAACGGAGATCAAGTCGCCAAGACGGAGACGATAAACGGCGGGCAGCCGAATCGGGTCATTGCATTCGGTTCGGCTGTCTTTCCATTATAAAAGAGAAAACAAGCCTGCCTTTGGCAGTTTGAATACGGAGGTGAAAGAATGGCAGAGCCGCAAAAGCAGCAAATGGGAGACGGTTCGGATAACATCGGCCAAGCGGCCGGTCAGGCAGCAAAAGCCGCCAAAAATGCCGGAAAGCAAGCCGCAAAGCAGGCGGTGAAAAAAGGAGCGGAAGCAGCAGCCAATGCCGCTGCGGCAACCGTAAAGGCCGGTGTGGAGGGCGGCAAAGCCGTGGCAGAAATTGCAGCCGGTACAGCCGCCGGTGGTCCTTGGGGCGCGATCATCTCCGCCGCATGGGCAATGCGGCATACCCTGTTTAAGATTCTGGTCTGCTTGTGCCTATCGGTGGTTTTCCTCATTGTTATGATCGTAGAGTTGCCCGGGATCATCATCAATAAAGCACTTGGTCTCGATGGCAATGAGCCGACGGTATCCATCACGGAGATCTATGAAAATCTCTCCGAGACGGTTTCTGACATTGTCCATGCCGGGTACGACGCTTCGATGGCTGAGGTAGAACGCCTGATTTCAGACGGCGGCTATGACCGGGAGCTTTCAATGAATGCGCTGATCAATTATGCGCAAAGCTCGGCCGGGTACGACACCGCCTATATTTTGTCGGCATATTCCACTTCGGTGGAACAGCTCAGCAACGACCCGGAGGATATGCAAAAGAAGCTGGACGGTGTGGCAGCCAAAATGTTTCCCGTAACCTCAGTGGAACGGGAAAATGAAGTGATCACGCCGGTCACTTACTATACCTACAAGCCGGTCACGATAACCGTGGTAACGAAAACGGTTAAGACCGGAGTGATCAACGGCGTCCCGCAATACCGTTATGAAACGGCGGAAGCGCCCTACTATTTGCAGGATCAGCAGTTGTCATCCAATACACAGATTGAGGTGGATGCATACGCAGCCGTCACCCTGACGCTCCCCGTATACAGCGGCGGCAATATCACCGGAACACGCAAGGCAACCTATTATCAGTACACGGGCAAAGAAACGCTTACGCCGGAAAAGAAAACCGTTAAATATCTGGAATGCACCATTCATCCCTTTGACAATACGGTGATTTCCACGGCGTTCGGGCTGGATCTGAACGCCTCCTATAACGGTTTGGAAACCACATACGGCGATGTGATCCACTCCCGAGCCTTGGCCCTGAAGAAAACGCTCTACGGAACGGCCGGAAACGGCAGTACCGTTCCGCTTACGGATGTAGAACTGATCGCCTTCCTTGCCCGCCAGAATTGCAGCGAAACACGAAAGCACGTCGTCAAAACCGGCCTGTCCCTCGTTGGGAAGGTGCCGTATTTCTGGGGCGGCAAATCGGCAGCCGGATGGAATGATGAATGGAATACGCCGAAGCTCGTTACAGCAGCCGGTTCCACAACGACCGGCACGATCCGCCCATTCGGCCTGGATTGCTCCGGCTTTTCAGACTGGACCTATAAAACGGCTGTCGGCGTCAGCTTGAACGGTGCCTCATGGAGTCAGTGGGACGAATCCTATGCCATTACCGCCGAAGAGCTTTTGCCCGGTGATCTGGGATTCCTGATGGATGACGACGGAGGCGGATGGAATCATGTGCTTATTTTTGCCGGATACGGTGAAACCGGCGAGCGCTTGTGGGTCCATTCCTCCGGTGGTGAGGGCGTGATCTTTAATACGCCGAGCTATGAGGCAGGGCTGGCACTGCGCCGACCGAAGAATGTAGATTTCGGTGATACACCGGGATAAAAAAGAACGGAGGAATCATGGAAGAAAAAGAATTCAATACGACCTTTGCCATTCCTGCAAACTATACCGACTCCGGAAAGATATTCGGCGGAATGCTGGAACCGCGGAATGCGGTCGAGGCACTGATTCTGATATTGGCCGTCGGATATCCGGAGCTGATGCTGATCCCGATGGCAACCACAATACGCATCGTTGTGATGACCGTCACGCTGATTCCAATCGGGATCCTCGCCGCTATGGGCATTGACGGCGATTCGCTGTTCCAGTATGCAGGTCACATTATCTGCTTTCTGGCACACAGAAGAAAACTGCATTTGAGAAGGGTGGGATATAAATATGACCAAAGACAGCTCCGCAAAAAGAAAAGCAGGAAAAAGAAAGCCTGAAAAGCTGAGCTTTACCCAGGATTTCATTCCGATCAAAAATCTGGAGCACGGCATTATTGAGACGACCGATGGGCGGTATATCAAAATCCTTGAAATTGAGCCCATCAACTTTATGCTGCGCTCTGAGGAAGAACAGTATGAGATCATCTGCTCGTTTGCAAGCTGGCTGAAAATTTCACCGGTGCATCTGCAGTTCAAGAGCATTACCCGCAAAGCTGACTCTGATAAGCATATAGCTATGCTCCGAAAGGAAATGGAAACCGAGGAAAGTGAGCAGTGTAAGAAGCTCAGCGAGGGATATATCCGACTCATTAAGGATGTGGGAAGCCGTGAAGCGCTGACGAGGCGCTTCTTTTTGATTTTTCGATACGAAGAACTGCGGCGTAATGAAAACAGCGACTATGGGCAGATCTGCAGCACGCTGCTGACCGCCGAGCAGAACGCCCGAGCCTACTTCATGCAGTGCGGCAACAATATCCTTCAGCCGAAGGATCCCGACGAAGCAACGGCGGAGATTTTATATATGTTTTTCAATCGCCGTTCCTGTGTGGAGGAGCCGTTTCATTCCCGTGTCGACCGCATCGTTTTAGACACGATGGCGGCGAAAAACAAGGTCATCGGGATTGATCCGATCCCACATATCCGTATGGCGCATTTTATTGCGCCGCGCGGAATTGACCTGACGCACCGCAATTATATCATTATGGACGGGCTCTACTACTCCTTCCTGTATATCAAAGGAAATGGATACCCGAATAAGGTCCGCGCCGGATGGATGTCCTCCCTCATCAATGCCGGCGAAGGCATTGACGTCGATGTGTTTTTAAGACGGGAAAACCGCAGCAAGACTATTGACAAGGTTGCCCAGCGCATCCGCCTGAACCGCACGAAGCTTAAAAGTATGCAAGACACCTCGACCGACTATGAGGAACTTGCCGGTTCCATTCAGGCCGGATATTTCATCAAGCAAGGGATCGCCAATTACAACGAGGACCTTTTTTATATGTCGGTGTTCGTGACTGTATCCGCACGAACCTACGAGGAACTGATGTGGCGCAAGCAGCAGATGACCGATATGCTCAAGTCTATGGATATGTATGTCAGCGACTGCAGCTTCCAGCAGGAGGATGCCCTACGCACGGTAATGCCGTTTCTGCAGATATCCCCGAAGCTTGAAAAGAAATCCAAGCGGAATGTGCTGACCAGCGGTGCGGCCTCTACCTATATGTTCACATCCTTCGAGATGTCGGACGATACCGGCGTGCTGCTCGGAATTAACCGCCATAACAACTCGCTGTGCATTGTCGATCTGTTTGACACGAAGAAAAATAAAAATGCCAATCTGAACCTGCTCGGTACCAGTGGCGCCGGAAAGACCTTTACCATGCAACTGCTGGCACTGCGTATGCGTATGCGTGGCATTCAGTGCTATATCATTGCTCCTATCAAGGGACATGAGTTCCGGCGAGCGTGCAACCGCATCGGCGGTCAGTTTATCAAAATTGCACCGGGCTCACCGCACTGCATCAATATTATGGAGATCCGGCACACCATCAGCCCCGAGATGGAGTTGATCGACGAGCTGGATTACAGCGAAATGGACTCCCTTCTGGCGCAGAAAATTCAGCAGCTGATGATCTTCTTCTCACTGCTGATTCCGGACATGACCAACGAAGAGGAACAGATGCTGGATGAGGCGCTGATCCGTACCTACGGCAAGTTCGGTATCACGCATGATAACGATTCGGTCTATGAGGACCGCAATGCCGTTCCGCCGAAGATGAAGACCATGCCGATACTCGGAGATCTGCATGAGGAACTGCAAAAGAATGAAATGACCAAGCGTATTGCAGTCATTGTCAGTCGCTTTGTTACCGGCTCAGCGCAGTCCTTCAATCAGCAGACGAATGTGGACCTGTCCAATAAGTATATCGTTCTCGACCTGTCGGAGCTGAAGGGCAAGCTGCTGCCTGTGGGTATGATGATCGCCCTCGACTATGTGTGGGATAAAATCAAAAGCGACCGCACAAAAAAGAAGACCATTATGATCGACGAGATCTGGCAGCTGATCGGTGCCGGTTCCAACCGAATGGCGGCAGAGTTCTGCCTGGAAATTTTCAAGGTCATCCGAGGATTTGGCGGTGCGGCGATTTCCGCAACGCAGGACCTGTCCGACTTCTTCGGATTGGAAGATGGGCGCTACGGTCGGGCGATCATCAACAATTCCAAAAATAAGATCATTCTGAATCTGGAGCCGGATGAAGCGGAGTTTGTACGGGATACGCTGAAGCTTACAAAAACTGAAATCCGTTCCATCACCCGCTTTGAACGCGGTGAGGCGCTGATCTGTTCCAACAACAGTAAGGTGCCTGTCATCATTAAGGCGTCCAAAGAGGAACAGGAAATGATCACGACTGACCGTGCCGAGCTGGAAGCCATCCTCAAGGAACGGCAGCAGGAGGCAGATTGACAGTGCGTATTTTGCACGGAATACGCATTTGGGTACAAATGAGTACAAAAAGGAGGTGGTTATCGTGCTGTTAACCGATGAACAGTATGTGGTCAAATGGCTCTCGCAATACGGAGCCTTGCCCCGTGCGCAAATCATAAAGATGCTGAAAAAGCCGCCGCAGACGGCAGAAAAGATCCTGCGGAATCTGAAAAGACAGATGCGTATTGCAGATGTTTCCGGCGGTTATTATATCGGACTTGACCCAATGTGTCAGCCGGATCAGC
>UMLM01007564.1_pt1 | contig 10312 bp, 5 predicted proteins | sample 1966571 | NCBI WGS metagenome assembly UMLM01 (sample SAMEA4836203, study PRJEB28245) | human gut metagenome | biome: gut microbiome; material: fecal sample | place: Denmark | collected 2008 | reverse complement strand
CTGCCCTTTACCGAAACGGAAGAAAACGAGCCTATGACTATCACCTATCAGACAACGGAAGATGACGCAGACGATACGGTAGTACCTCGATTTAATTCTGCCGGTGGCAACGGTGAGAACCTTATCTTTATCAAGGAAGATGAAAAGTCTTTATCCTTTGGGGATAACCGTATTCGTGAAGCGATTGAGATGTACCACGCAAAACTTTTAATTCTTGACCCGATGAGTTCTTATATCGGAGAAAGCTGTTCAATGAACAATGCCAACGAAACTCGAGCCGAGTTTAATCATTTGATAGCGGTTGCGAAAGATACAGGTTGTGCGATTGTGATTATCGCTCATATGAACAAGATGAGGGATACCAATCCCCTTTACCGCACCAACGGTTCAATTGACATTGCGGGTGCTGCAAGAAGTATTCTTGCAATCACACGCATACCGAACAAAGAAGCACCTACGGAAAGATATTTGGTGCAGGTAAAATCAAACCTTGCTCCGACAGGCTCTGCCATTCTGTTTGAGGTGTCGGAGAAAGGTGTAGACTTCATTTCCGATATGGAAATGACAGCAGAAGAAGCGTTCCACTCCCTTGCCTCGAAAATTGGCAGACCAAACGACTAGGAAGTCAAGGAGATAGCATTTCTGATTGAAATGCTGAAAGACGGAGAAATGCTTTCTTCGGATTGTGAAGAAAAACTTGAAGCCGCAGGGTTCAGAAAATCGACCATTAAAAAGGAAAAGAAGAACGCAGGAGTTATCTCCCGAGAGAGCAGACTATAGAGAATACGTGGATTAATGTAAAATTTTCTTGTTACAATATGTGGGATTGATAAATTATTGTTGTATTTACCAATCCCTTTGCCGCATAAGAAGAATACTATTTAGATATAAAAGTTAGTTTTTAACCCTATATTAAGGCTGTTCTGTGTAGTTGGAATCAAGCCCAACCATGACGCAGGAGTGGAATTCTCTGTCATCATGATTGAATTCTACTCCGCCGTTATATTTATTAGAAATGTCCGCAATACTTTTTAATCCCATTCCGTTATGATTTTCTTTGGTTGAAAGGTATTTTCCCGTGGAAGTACATTTGATTTTTCCATCAAAGCTATTGTCCACAGTAATGGCTAACATTTTCCGATGCAGAATGATGTTTAGTTGAATGTTACGATTCTCTGGCTCGGACTTGGAAGCGGCATCTACTGCATTTTCCAAAAGATTTCCCAAAAGGACAGTCAAATCCGAATTTGCGATTGGAAGTTCTTTAGGAAGCGTGATATGCACTTGAAAATCAATATCATGTTCTTTTGCAAGGGCATGATAATGGCTGACAATCATATTGATAAGCTGGTGATCACAAAACTTTAGGAGTTCAAATTCCTGGAGTGAGTGAAGATAATTCTCAATATAAACGGTTGCTTTTTCTGTCTCATTTTGACTCAAATATTCACGAATCGCAAGCATATGGTGTTTTAAATCATGCTTTAAGCGACGGCTATTTTCAATATTCTCCTGTAGCTGCGTATATTGCTTGTCAAGAAGCTGCATGCCGTATTCCATTTCTAAATATCGTTTTTCTGTAACATGTTTTTCCAGAAGAGAGGAAAACATTTTAAAATACAGAAGATAAATAAAATAGGCAGAGGTAAGTAATGCAAAATATAGGAAAAATAGCATCGGCTCACGAAATAGACTGTCATAGTGAAAGAAGGAAAGCCAACTGGCAAGTACGGCAAACAACAGAAGGGATAATACAGCCAGATGACCGCTTTCTTTCTTCCCCAAGGCTTCTTCAAGCGGAACAAAATATTTCTTTAAAAGAAAGTTCCAGACAGGAAGAAAAAGTGCGGAAACGAAAAGTAGGATGATCGTTGTATATCCTTTGTAAGGAAGTCCGTCTGTTGGGGCATCGTAATAAATGTATGTGCTGACCATGTTTCCAATGGAAGTAATGATCAGGGCATAGGTGAGGGTGAAGGAAAAAATAAACAGTTTTTTCTGCCAGATGGTTTTAATCGCATAAACATACCAAAAAAGGCATGGCAGGAGGCAAAACATAAAAATCAGATTGACAGCCTGAAATAGGGAATGGTTTCCCGGCAGAATGTTGGCGAGAAACGTTCCAAATATAGAAAACACGAGAGAACATCCCAGAACGATACAGGAAGTCAAAACAATGGTTTTTCTTTTGGAAAAACGAAAATGATTCACAAACGGCAAAAAGCACAAAAGTGCAAATGGAACAGTCTGCAAAAGATAACCGAAACAAAGTCGTAAGAATATCAATGGGGTCTCCTCCTTGCCAGACGGAATAGAAATTGCTGATACTGTTTTTTCAATTCCGATCTTGTATTTCTTGAAAGCATAATCTCTTTGCCATTTGATAACACAATATGGTCAAAGTAGAACGATTCAATATCATTCATATTTACAATATAACTTCTCTGAGCCCGCATAAATGTGTGACTGTCTAAAAGCTCAAACAGGGAATCCAAAGAAGAATAGGTGTGGAATATATTTTTCTCCGTGTGTATCGAACAAAGTTTATTGAAGACTTCAATGTAGATGATTTGATGAACCGGAAGAGATATGAGCCCTTGGTTTGTCTTAATCTCCAGACACCGGAAATGCTGTACATCCTTTGTGGCAAGACAACGTTTCATCGCCTTGTCAATGGCTTCGTAAGTGATTGGTTTTAAGAGATAATGCGAAGCATTTAGGTTGAAAGCTTCAATGGCAAACTCCCGGCTTGTAGTCGTAAAAACTGTTTGCAGAGATTCGTAATTGCAGGAGGCAATTACGTCTGTTCCATTCATTCCAGTTAGATAAATATCCATAAATACGATGTCAAAAGGCTGTTGAGTGTGAGTCGATAAAAAGTCTTCGCCATTGGAAAAGTCTGTAAGTTGGATCAGAAGATCATGATGGAGAGCGTATGTCTGAAGAAAATCGTGCAGCTTTTGGCAATCATCTCTATCATCTTCGCAGATTGCAATGTTAAGTTTCATAATGAAAACTCCTTTGTAAAAATATGTATTATTATATCAGAAATGAGAGGAATGAGAATTTAATTCGTAAAGTGTATGTATTCGGGTGTGAAATGCAGGAGGGGGGTAGAGGATAATTTGCTATAATGAATGTAGTGAAAAATTCATTCTCCATATTGGGGAAAGATAGCATATAGAGAAAAGAAAAGGAGAAGTGGATATGAGACATTTTTTAAAGAAGGGGACGGCAGCATTGCTTTCGGCTGTGATGGTTGTAACAGCGGTGCCGCAATTTGCCAAAGAAGTCCATGCGGCGGAATTGCCGGACAGTACCAAGTTTGTGACTGTTGATGAACTAAAGACTTTTAACACAAATGACAATGATGGAGAAAAAAATCCTGCAAAGGTCTATTTCGGTAATAACAAACAGCAATGGTGGATTGCTGGAAGTCAAGATGGAAATCTGGCTTTATTTGCGACAGCACCTGTATTAGAGAATCAACGCTTCAATGGGGACTCACATAAATCTGACACGCAAAACTGTGATTTGACTTGGAATTGTGATTATGAAGATGTTAACCCAGAAAATAATGAGGTGTATGTCAATCACTACGGTGGAAGTAAGATGCGTCAAGCAATTCTTAAGGAAGTAGAAGATTTATTATTTACTGCAAAAGAGAAAGAATACATTAACACAACACCAATTTATACAAATGATAATAAGAATTATAATTGGCAATATAAAACGAATGATCGTTTATATTTAGCAAATATGGATTCATCCAGCAATACCTTATATGTTGGGAAAACGACTCGATATACATATGATACAGGATTACGAATTGATGAGTCATATTTTAAAAATATAAATGATTTTTGGACTAGAAGACCTGGTCAACGATTAAGTCCAAGAGATGTTATAGTTGTTTCAAATGGTCAAAGAGAAATAAGAAATATATATAATCAATATGCTGTCGTTCCAGCATTTGAATTGAATCTGTCATCTGTTATCTTTGCATCAGCAGGCTCAGCAGCATCATCTGACGGAGCACTCTCAGTGAATGAGGCATTTACATTGCGTTATCAATCACAAGAAGATATTGGAGAGGCAGCTATTAGTAAATCAAAAGAAAATATTGCAGTAACGAATGTTAAAAATGAGAATACGTATCTTGTCGTACAGAACAGTCAAGGTGCATGGTCTAAAAAAGTATCAAGTAATGATTTAATATTTGCTAGTGACATAGATTCTTCCTTAACTTCATTTGAAAATTGCAAGGTTTGGTTGGAAACAACAAGTGAAAATATTACTTATGCAGAGGAAGCGACACAAGGAAGCGGATATAATGTGAAAGTGAATGTCGGAGAAAATCTGACAGTAAATGGCGGAAATACCGTACAAACTAATGTGTCCGGTGACATCACAGAGATTATAATTAAAGCAAATGACGGATATTATCTTCCAGACGATTATATCAGTAATCTTCAAGGACATTTGAACGGATTGACAGTAACCGAAACAGATAATAGTTTCACTATCACAGGTACACCGACGAGTGATGTGAATGTTACACTTCTGGCGGCAAGAAAAGAACATTTTGTTGTGGAAGGTGGGGTAAAAGGTACAGATTATACATATAGAAATGGTGTTTTAACTTTCAATACAAATGGTAAATATGTTGTAAAACATCCAGAAGGAATACAAGAAACAAGTGACCGAATTGTAATACCGGAAAACTTCAAAGGGCAGCTTACGTTAGATAATATAACTATTAATTTAAATGATGTTCCGTGTATTGACGTTGCGAGTAGCGCTGATTTGACACTTATGATAAAGGGTAAAAATCAGTTGGGTGTACATGGGGGTGATGCAGCGGCTATTCAATTTATGAATGTGACAGATAGTGGACGTTTGGTGATTGATAGTGAGGAACCAGAAGGAGAATTGAAACTTCATGGTCGTAATGGTCCGGGAATTGGTTCACCGGGATATAACTCCGCATATACTAAAAATATTTATATTAACGGTGGAATTATTGACGTTTCCAGCGATAATGGTATTGGAATTGGTAGTTATTCTACGACACAGCCTAGTGAAATTATCATCAATGGAGGTACGATTACAGGAAGTAAAATTGGAAGCAATGTTTCAAATAGTAGTGTAATTATCAAAGGCGGAAATATCAGAAATGAACTTATTGGAGAAATTGTGATTGATGGTGGTTTTGTTCAAGGAAAAGTTAATGATACGGAAATTAAAAATTCTGCTGGCGATACAGTTTATAAAGCAAACATAACATTAGAAAATAGTAATGTGAAATCTCTAAAAGTAGATGGAAAAGATTACGCATTCCCTGCTCAACCGGGAACAGATAAGATTTGGGTGTATTTACCGGTGGGAGAACATAAACTGACACATGAAGATTTTGATGGTAAAACGTATGAATTTACTATTAGAATTGGAGAAGATGGAACTGCTAAACAGGTAAATAGTTGGACAGAGGAACTTTCTATCAAAAGTTGGAAGTATGGAGAAAATGAAAATCATCCAAGTACAAAAGCGAAGTTTGGGACAGTTACATATACATACAGCAGTGAAGAAAATGGTGTTTATGCAAGTGGTGTACCTACAAATGTCGGAACACATTATGTAAAAGCAACAGTAGAAGAAACAAATGATTATACGGGATTGGAATCAAATCCTGTACCATTTGAAATCACAAAAGCTAATACAACACTTACATTTGAGAAAGACAACATTGATAAGACTTATGATAAGAATACAATCTCTGAACCAAATGTAACAAAAACAGGAAGTAGTAAAGATGTAGTATTTACATGGTATAGTTACGACGGAACGGATTGGAAACCACTTGATAGTGCACCAGTGAATGTAGGTACATATAAAGTCGTTGCCCGTGTGGAAGAAGATACGAACTATAATGGAACAAGCGTTGAAAAGGAATTTGTTATTACAAAAAGTGATTCAGACATCCAAGTGACATTAGATAAATCGGAATATATATATGGTGATACTTTGACATTCAAGATTGATGTGGATTTGAAATCTGAGTCCAACCTTAGTACAAAATTATTACAGCAAGATACAGTTGCCTTATACTTAGGTGAGCAGAAATTATCTAATGATGTAAAGCTCGAAGATATGAAAGCAGTTATTACATTTGATACAACAAAGACAGATAAATTGGGTGAATTAGATAAGGCTTTCACATTCACAATTAAGTATGAAGGTAATCATAACTTAGATATTTCAAGTAAAGATATTACAGTACCTATTTGTAAGAAAGCTACAGAAATTACGAATATCAATGATTTGTCCAAAACCTATGATGGTAAAGAGATTTCAGAATTGGCTTATGATATCAATCATAAGGAAAGTGAAGTTAAGGTTACCTATCAGCAACTTATTGGCGATAAATATGAAGATATTCAGACGCCGATTGTGAATGTAGGGGCTTATCAGGTGACTCTCACATCACCAGCAACGAATCATTATTCCGCTGGTGAAGAAACAAAAGAATTTAAAATTACTTCCTCAGATAGTGATATCACAATTACATCTGATAAGACTACCTATGTGTATGAAGATCAAATCACATTGGATGTATCGGTAAATTTGGCAAAGAAACAGTCCTTCTTTGAACGGTTATTTGCGAAAGATAACACAGTAACTGCATATATCGGTGATACAGCAATTTCATCTTCAGTAAAATTGGATAAAAATAACCAAGCGAAACTTACAATTGATACAAAAGATGAGAAAGTAAGAAAGGTATTGAAACCTTCTGACCAGACGCTGACAATCACAGTAAAATATAATGGCAGCGAAAACTTAAACAATACTGCAAAAGATATTTCAATCATGCTTCATAAGAAAGATACGACAGTATCCTTTAAAGATACGGCATTTAATCTGAACAAAGTGTATAATGGAAAATCAGTAACAGTAGATGTGGATAACGATATCCATAAAACAGAAAATGCGCTAGAAGTTACCTTGAACTGGAATAAAAAAGATGGAACAGTTCTTGATAAAGCACCTTCAAAAGCCGGTAAGTATCAGTTGAACATATCCATTCCAGAGGATGCATATTACAATGGTTCTTCTGTTAAGCATGACTTTGAAATCTCTAAGGCGAAATTATCTGTAGAGGTTAAAGTAAAAGACAAACAATATGATGGATTAAATACTGCTGAAATCGAGACTGTAACATTGGTAGGAGTTGCAGAAGGTGATCAGATTACTTTAATCAATGGAACCCCTACATTTACCAGTGTAGATGCTGGAGAAAATATCGCAATCCATTTCACGGAATTTACGTTAGATGCGGAAAAAGATGTGCTGAATAACTATATACTCATTCAGCCGAAAGGAGTGACTGCATGTATTACAAATACATGGATTCCGACGAAAGATGTGGAATATACAACATCCCAGCCAAATGCTAACGGATGGGTGAAGGAAGACTTCAAGATACAGGCAAAAGAAGGATATCTTCTTGCTCTTGGTAATAAAGCGGACGGTTCAAGAAGTACAAACTGGAGTAAGGAATTGGCTGGCAGTGAAGAAGGTGCGAACAGCATTGAATTCTATGTAAAAAACGAGCAAACAGGGGCTATTTCCACCAGAATAACAGAGAACTATCAGTTAGATAAGATAGAACCGGAAGTACATGGTCTTGAGAACGACAAAGTATATTGTATAGAAATTACATTTACAGTAGAAGAAACAAATCTGGATGTTGTGAAAGCAAATGAAAAGGAATTGACTCCAAATGAAAAAGATGTTTATACACTTACTGCCGGAAACCATCAGATTACAGTAGTGGATCAAGCGGGAAATGAGACGGTTCTTGTGGTTACAGTCAATGCGGAACACACACCGAATGCGGATGATAGTGATTGTACAACACCGGTTACCTGTACAGTATGTGGTGCAGTTGTAAAAGAAGCACAGGAACATAGCTTTACAACCTATACGTCAGATTACAATGCAGGATGTCTTACAGATGGTACAAAAACAGCAGAATGTGATCATGAGGGCTGTACACAAACGAAGACAGTAGCGGATGAAGGGTCTGCCCTTGGACATGATTGGGGAGAATGGGAGACGGTAACCTCACCGGATTGTGAAAACAAAGGTTCTGAAAAAAGAACATGTAAAAGATGTTCCGTTACAGAAACAAAGGACTTAGATGCCAATGGCCATGATTGGAAGGAAGATTTTACAGTAGATCAAGAGGCAACTTGTACAGAAGAAGGAAGCAAGTCTATTCATTGTAAAAACTGTGATGCAGTCAAAGACAGTACAAACATCCCTGCAACAGGTCATTCATATGAAGAACCAAGGTGGAATTGGAGCGAAGACGGAAAGAGTGCAACAGGAACGTTTATCTGTCAAAATGACAATAGTCATGTGGAGACAAAAACTGCAGATGTAACAAGTACAGTAAAAGAGCCTGCAACATGTGCCCAAGAAGGTACAACTACCTATACGGCAAAACTTACCTTTGAAGGAAATGTATATACAGATACAAAAGATGTGACAGACATTGGAGCTCTTGGACATGATTGGGAAGAAGAGTACACGATAGACAAAGAGGCAACTTGTACAGAAGAAGGAAGCAAATCCATTCATTGTAAAAATTGTGATGCGATAAAAGACAGCATGGCAATCCCGGCAACTGGTCACAAATACGTTCATGGAGTATGTACAGTATGTGAATGGAAAGATCTAAACTATCAAGAACATGAAGTTGGAGGCGGAAGTGGTAGCAGTTGGAACAAGGGAGATGACAATGGACTTTCTGTCCAGACACCGGAAGAAATTGGTAAAGTTACGGATGTTACTCTGAATGGGAAACCTTTAGTAGAAGGAACAGACTATGTGGTGAATGATGGAACAGTGGTTCTGCAACCAAATGTTTTGGAAGAATTAAAAGAAGGAAACCATATGCTCACCATTTATGGAGAGAAAGGATATGTGGAGACACAGATAAAAATTGAAAAAAATATAACACCTGCACCACAAAAACCGGGAAATACGACTGAACCAGAAAAATCGGAGAGCAAAGAGCCGAATCAAGAAATTGGAAGCCCACAAACCGGAGATTCTGCAAATTTGGTATTGTGGTTTGGTTTATTATTTGTATCCATGGGAAGTGTTTCTACCACATATTTTTACAGAAAAAAGAAACGTAATTAATTTTATTCAATAAAATACGAATCTCTCATAGAAATTGGCGCAATAAATTTGGATGGGGTTAGGTGACTTTGCTCTCCAAGAATTTAAGGGGCGGTATATACCCCAAAACGGTTTATAGCTGATATTGGACCCAGACAACATTTAGTTGTCTGGGTCCATTTTTTCAACCATTTTAACGCTTCCGTCATTCTTGTCGATTTCAAAATGGATACCTTTTTCTAAGACCAACATACATCTGTTTCTGAATCTATCCCAGTTGCGGTAGCCATTGGCTGCTTTTGTAACTAATTTGATGATCGCATTACGATTTTCCATCAGTGCATTGTTGATTCTTTTCTGTTCTACAGTAATTACTCCTGTGTCTTTTGAAACGATAAAACAGTAATTAAAGGTGCGTTTCAAAACAAAATAATCCGAGTTTCATTCATATAATCCTGAAAGACATTTATATCTGAATGAAGAACATAAATGTACAACAATAATCTTATATTTCTATAATAGCGTATATTTATCCTCTTGAAAATCAATAAATATATAGCTACTGGCACTAAAAAAGCCCCAAAATACTTTGGAGCGATTGTTTAGCTGCCTAGCACACTGCCCCAAGTAATCTTAAAGCCAAGCTAGACCCTAACTATTCTTATATAGTCTAGAAATTAGTGTTTTAATACCTAATATTCTGTGAGGTAAATATAAAATAATGCTTCTCTTTGAAAAAACATTAATGTTGAGATGGTCTTTCTATTTTAGGGAAGGTTTTATTCTCCTAATTTGAATAATATTTAAAAATAAGCTATAGTTCAGTAGCCAGTTCATGCATCCAAAAAGACGCAGCATCATATTCTCTTGATTCAGATAATACCGGAACGGTGAGGATATCAGTAGGTACGCAAAGTATTTTTGCTATTTTAACAAGGATTTCATCACGAGGTTTTCTTGCATCCGCTTCATATTGTGCAATTCTGACATCAGCAGAATCTTCTGAAAAGCCAAGTGCAATACCGAGTTCTTTTTGTGTGAGATGATTTTTCTGTCTTAAATGTTTTAATTTTCTTCCAAACGTAATCATAGTAGTAATTCCTTTCTGTAAGTTATTGGC
>UMLM01049114.1_pt1 | contig 10348 bp, 7 predicted proteins | sample 1966571 | NCBI WGS metagenome assembly UMLM01 (sample SAMEA4836203, study PRJEB28245) | human gut metagenome | biome: gut microbiome; material: fecal sample | place: Denmark | collected 2008 | reverse complement strand
CTGCGAAATTATCTGAAGCAGAAGAATTTGGCATATCAAAATGCTTAAACCCAACTGCCTCGGCTGCCTCTCTGCCGATCGCGGTCATTTTTCCGTCGTTGACTACAGGATAACGGGCAACGGGAGTAAACTGTACCTGCGCCGTGCCGCCATGAAAAGCAGCCACAGCTTCGGCAACATGGCGGACACGTTCCTCTAATATAGCGCCATCCTCGATACCCATAAATCGAATCGTTCCTTCAATCACAGCCTCACCCGGTATTACATTGAAGCGCGTTCCGGAACGCAAGACACAGGGACTGATGACACAGGTTTTTGCCGCTTCATGGTGATTAGATGGAATACGCAGAAGCTGTTGATAGGTATCGCACATAATTTCCGCAGCACTTACCGCTACATCCGGCCGAGCCCCATGTCCGCTCTTTCCTTGGATATCAATGTGGAATGTGATTCCACCGTTGGCGCGTACGCCGGGCTGCAGATTGATCAGACCGGGAGGAAGAATGGACAGCATATGCACTGCAAATGCCGCATCTACACCACCCTGCTCCTGCAGATACTGTACGCACTCCGCCGCGCCTATGCCGGCCTCTTCACCACATTGGAAGCACAAGTAAACCGTTCCGTGCCACTGAGAGGGGTTTTCTGCAAATAGCTTTGCGGCACCCAGCAGAGCTGCGGTGTGCGCATCATGTCCGCAGGCGTGCATAACGCCGGGGGTGTTGCTTTTCCAAGGCACATCCACCTGCTCCTCTACTGGGAGTGCATCGATATCCGCGCGGAAGACGATGCGCTTTCCGGATCCGTTTTTGATGCAGCCTATGACATTCTTCGCATCAACAATGTCATAGGGAATGCCCAATTTCTCCAGCTCCGCACAAATTACGGCGCGTGTATCTTTTTCTTTTCCGGAAAGCTCCGGGTGCTGATGGAATTTTCTGCGCAGTGAAATGACATATTCATCAAATGCATTCTGATTCATGCGTGGTATCCTCTTTTTCTGCAATATCTTTCACCAGTTTTTTCTCCATGCGAATCACAGGAATCAGGAAAGCAATAACAGCAACGACCGTTGCCATGGGAATTAGCAGGTTCTCGGCAAAGAACAGATCCAAAGTAGCAGCATCCGGAATTTCGCCGGGAGTATAGTCGACGGCAGCCAACAGACCTGCCGCAATAATAGAACTGACGGCCTGGCCAAGCTTTTGCGAGAAGGAGTACAGCGAGCAGAGTGCACCGGAGATATCCACGCCTTGGAGCTGGCTGTATGTAGCTGCATCATTGCGGCACTGCCGCATCATATTTGCAATGAGTCCACTGCCGAATCCCATAAGTACAATACATATAAAAAATACAACGATACTTTTATCTCCCGTAATAATGCGCGGGATACCTGCCATGAAGCATAAGGCCGCACCGAGAAGGACAGACTTTACATTCCCGAGCTTTCGGGCGATGAGTCCCATAAGCGGGATACACACGAGCATACCGACCATGAGAGCGGTGGAATATAGTCCCATCAGGTTATCATTGCCAACATTGTATCGGAAGTAGTAAACCAAGGTGCTCCCCATCAGACCAGCGTTAAGCATATAAAATACATTGCTCAGGATGACCAGAGTACTGTACTTGTTCTTAAATGCGGCCTTCAACATTTCCCGCAGGCTGGGCATTTCTGCCGAGGCTTGGTCGGAAACGGTTTCGCCGCTGGTGTCGGGATCCAATCCTTTTGTTGTTCGCACGAGCAACAGCGTGCTGACAGCGTACATCACGCTGATGGCTAATGAAAGAACAAAAAAGCCGGTGCCCGCGTGCGCGAATTTATGAACAAATGGCAAGGTCACTGCGGGGATCAGTACATTTGCCAGCATACTGGGAACCGCTTGAAATTGACCGAGTCGAACGCGTTCGCTGCGTTCCGGGGTAATTGTAATGGTTAATGCCTGAACGGGAACGCCAATAGCCGTCTGCGCCATGCCCAGTAGAATATAGGTTGCACCGGCCCAAATAATCTTTGCCGGCGTTGCCCAGTTGGGGCAAAGGAACGCCAATGCCAGAAAGATGCCTGCCGGAATAGCGACGCGCCTCAGCCAAAAGCGGGATTTCCCCTCTTTGCTGCGAGTTCTGTCGCAGATCACACCCATCATCGGGTCATTGATAACATCCCAAATTCTGGCGATGGTGAAAATCACCGTAGCGGCAGATGCCGGAATCAAAAGGACATCTGTGTAAAAGAAAAGCAAGTAATAGTTGATAAGCATCCACATACAGTTGGATGCCAGATCGTTGAAGGTAACTGCGGCGATTACCTTACCGGGTAGTTTCCGTGGGCTTTGTTTTTTCTCTTTCATAGGTTCCTCCTTCACGCACATAGATACATGGATACATGCAATTTTGAGCGGCTGTATATGTTACTGAGCATATTACAAAGAAAATAATTTGTCAATAAAAAATATTTACAAATTGTGCATTTTATTTTTGCCAACAAAAAATATTGACAAATTGTGCGCTTTATATTAAATTGAAAGCACTGATATACCCAGTGATATTTACAGGCGGGAGGAGAATAATGGATCGTTCGTTTTTTGATAAATCCGTATGCCGCGAAGGAAACGGAAATATGAAGGGGGCCTTCGCAGAAACAGTGCCAGCAGAAAGCGTTGTGCTCTGGGGCGCAGAGATGGACTATGCTACCGCGCCTTGTGTAAGAAATGCGTTGGCAAAGTTCGCGGAAAATGGAATATACGGTTTCACCGTACCCACCCCGGCGTACAAGAAAGCCATATGCGAATGGATGCAGTTTGCGCGAAACGCTGAAATACACCCGGATTGGATCGTTCCTGTTATGGGCACCGTATTCGCCCTCAGCACAGCGGTGCGCGCCTTCACAGACGAGGGCGATGGCGTTATCATCCAAAGCCCCTCTTACTATCGCTTTGATATAGCGGTGGAGCGCAATGAGCGCCGCCTTATTTTAAATCCGCTGTTAGAGAACCATGGCATCTACCAGCTCGATTTTGCAGATCTCGAGGAGAAAATGGCCGATCCGCGCAATAGGCTTTTGATTTTGGTGAATCCCCACAATCCAACAGGTCGTGTATTTAAGGAAAGCGAATTACTGCGTATTGCAGAACTTGCCAAGCAATATGGTGTTGTAGTATTCTGTGATGAGATATTTGCAGAAACTGTTCAGTCCGGGCATGAGTTTCGCCCCGGTGCATACTTGAGCGATCAACTGATTACCTGTTTTTCTCTGGGAAAAAGCTTCAATTTCACAGGTGTCAGCCAGGCAAATCTGCTCATCTCTGACGCAGGTCTCCGAGAGAGGTATATCTGCCAAAGGGATCGGGATCACTTTGGCAGCATAGATCCCTTCTTTTACAATGCGGTGCTTGCAGCCTACAGCAGCGAAGGCAAGGCTTGGCTGGATGCGATGAATGCGCATACCGCAGAGAATTATGCAGTCCTTCAACGCGCCATTCGGAAGATGCCCCGACTGTCTGTTTCTCCGTTGGAAGGGACCTATGTGGCCTGGCTGGATTGCCGCCGATTGGGCTTTGACAGTGAAGCCTTGCAGCACTTTTTTGAGCACGACGCAGGTATTATCGCCGACCCCGGGGCGGAATATGGCGCCGCCGGCTTTTACCGATGGAACATCGCAACAACAAGGCAGAATCTTGAAGTGGCGCTTTCTCAGCTGGAAGGCGCGTATCAAAAGAATTTTAATGACATGGAGGTACAAAGATGAAACAGTTGACACTTTTGCTCAAGCCGAGATGGGGTGAGGATACTGTGGCTAATATGTCGGTTTATGCGGCATATCCCGCCTCTGAGTTTGACAAGGATCTGAGTAAGCCCGCCCTGCAGTATGCCGAGCAGGCCTTTGGCGGATTGTGCCCGTTCCCGGAATGGGAGGATTTCAGCATTACTGATGACCTGGGAGACATTCCCTTTGAGATCAAAGACATTCCATCTTTCTATACCGCAGCAACTTTCAAGGGAATCTTTTTTCTGCGTGCGCCTGATGGCGAGGTCAAGTGGAGCATGAAGCTGCTGCCCCGCGTGCTGCCGGAGGGATACCGCAGCAGCCCGTACTACGATTTCCGCGCCGAGCCCTTGGGGCTGAACGGTTCGAACATGTTCAGTATCATTTTCCCGGCCGTACCGATTCAAACGCCCGTTGCGGTTCACTTGGACTGGGACCTCAGCGAAATGCCGGAAGGCGCAAGAGGAATTTGGTCTTACGGAGAAGGCGCCGTCGATAAGGTACTGCCGCTATGGCAAATTATGATAACCCTCTATAACACCGGAATGATGCATGCGGTGGAGGAGGATGGCTTCGGCGTATACTGGTTCTCCGAGCCAAATTTTGACGCCGAATCTGTTGCCAGGCGGATGCTGCCGATTTTCCATTATGAAAAGAACTACTTTGGCGATGGGGATGCCCAGTTCCGAGTTTTTTTGAGGAGAGATCCCTTCGTTAACAGCAACGGCGGATCTGCTTGCCCCTATGCATTTATCTCCGGCTACAGCGCCTATGGCGGGGCGGATCCCGAGCGGTGGTTCAACACACTGCTGCACGAGATGACGCACACATGGCCCTCCATGACAGATTTCAATGTCGGCGAGGGAACCTGGTTCAGCGAAGGTGGAACGGAGTACTACTGTACAATTCTCCCGTACAAGGGCGGCTTTGTCGATGCCCAATTTACAGTTGACCGGCTGAACGAAAAGATCCGCGACAGATATCTTGATAATATTTACCGCAATCTTTCCAATGAAGAGATTGCAGAAATTCAATGGAAGGACCGGCGTGCACAAACTGTGCCCTATGGTCGCGGGTTCCTGTACTTGGCCAATTTGGAAGCGAAGCTCAAACGTCTTGGAAGGGGCAGTATCGATGAACTTGTCAGAAAGCACAGCATCGTGCGTCCGGTAACCCCGAAGGAATGGGAAGACTTTGTTGTTGAAAAGCTGGGCGATGAGGGACTGCGCGATTTTGAAGATATGAAGGCCGGCAAGATTCCCGTATTGGAGGCAGATTTGTTTGGCAGTGATATCGTCACTGTACCGCATGAGATTGAGCTGAACGGTAAAATTGAGCAGAGTTATCACTGGGAGGTAAGGAAATGATTGCTGAGCAAAAGATTGCGTCTATGGGGATTGAATTGCCTGCCATGAGCGAGCCTAAGGCTATGTATGTCCCTGTAGTCCAAACGGGGAATCTCTGCTTTGTCTCCGGGCAAATTCCCATGGTAGGGGACTCGCTGGTTTATACCGGAAAAGTTGGCGATACACGGACACTGGAAGAGGCACAGTCCGCTGCTAAGATATGTGTGATCAATGCGCTGGCCGCGCTCAAAGCGCACTTGGGTGATTTGGACCGGATCACGCGGTTTATTAAGGTGCAGGCATTTGTCGCAAGCAAGGTCGGATTTGACCAGCAGCACATCGTTGTAAATGCGGCCTCACAGCTTCTATTCGACATCTTTGGTGAAGCCGGGCGGCATGCACGCACAGCGGTTGCCCTTAACCAGCTTCCCTTGGATGCGACCGTAGAGATAGAATTTATCGTGGAAATTAAAGAATAGGAGGCAAATATGATCCTTGCAAATTGCCGTCTTGTGCCTGAATTGACCGGAGGTATCGGCTGTGATTGCGGTACAGTAGAGATTGAAAACGGAACGATTTCTGCCGTACACGAGGGATATGACAGCACAGAAAACGCTGTTGACTGCGGCGGGAAAACACTTCTGCCCGGTCTTATCGATCTGCACACGCATATTACCGTTCTCGGCGGAGTAGGACTGGACAGGGTGCATGATGTGCAGGCCTTGCAAGTTGTTGCAGCAAAACAGGCTACGCACTATCTGGACAGCGGCTTTACGACCATCCGGGACTGCGGAAGCACCCTTCGCACGGCTAATTATGTGCGGGATATGGTACGGAACGGGACCATTGATGCCCCAGATATGATTACCTGCGGCAGGGCTCTGATGCCGATTTCCGAAGGTGATCCATCCTGGCCTATGGCAAAGCATATCGTACCGTCTGACGGAGCATGGGAGGTCATGAAAAATGCTCGGACTGAACTTGGGATGGGTGCAGACTTTGTGAAGATCTTTGCCTCAGGCGCAGCGGCAAATCCATCCGGCAAGGTCGAGCAAAGCATTATGACTCCGGATGAAATTCGCTCTGCTGTTGAGGCGGCCACGCGTAAGGGCTCCTATGTTGCGGCACATTGCCATGCGGACGACGCCGTTCGCTGCTGCGCAGAAAATGGCGTACGCACGATTGAGCACGCTACCCTGATGAGTGAGCGAACCTTGGATGCGATTCTCGCAATGGGTGATCAGGTGCGTCTGGTCCCCACTTTAGCCGTAATGCACATTGCCGATGGTCCTCAGAAGGCATACTGGCAGGCGAGATTGGGACCAATGTTTGCACATTGCACAGGTATTATGCAAAGAGCGTATCAAGCCGGGCTAAAGCTGGGCTTTGGAACGGATTGCGCTGCCGGAAGCTACGAATATGAAAACGGCACAGAATTCCGTTTCCGCAAGGAGAACTGCCACATGAAGGATATAGACATCCTGCTTCAGGCAACGGTAATTAATGCCGAGATCGCCGGGATTGACAATGTCGTTGGTCAAATCAAGAACGGTATGCGTGCAAATCTGATCTTAGTCGATGGAAAGCCGGATAAGGATATCTCCGCTATGTATCACCGCCCGTGTAAGGTCTGGAAAAACGGAAAATTAGTTCGCGGCTGACGAAGCTTTTAGCTGGGCATAGGCCGTATGCAACTGCCGTTGCTCGCAGAACAAAAGTATCCCGCAACGTTTAGTTGCGGGATACTCAGGCTGTCGAAAAAGCCGTCGGCTTTTCTCGACAGCCTGCAATAATGCCGTTATTTTCGTGCCGCAAAGCGGCACGAAAATACTCGCTTCGCTCCACGCACGCCTTGCATAGCGAGGCTTAGCGCGGCATTTAATCCGATTCGAGGCGGGCTTTGCCCCCTCGAGCTCCCCCTGTAATGCGGAAGGACTGCACACACCGGGGGATTTATCGACAAGCAGAGTATCCCGCAACGTTTAGTTGCGGGATACTTTCGCAAATTCCGATATACGAAAGTTCGGAGCTGATAGAAGTCATCTACACTTGACAATATCCTCTTTCAGACTCGCTATGGCCCTGTCCAAATTTCTTGCAGCCAAAGCGGATAGGATATCTTCATGATGACTCTGCCAGCTTTGAAGAACATCTGCTGAAATAACCTGCTCCACCCTTGATTGCGCGCCTAAGATGTCGTGCAGCATGGAGACGAGAAAACGGTTATTTGTCATCTGAGCCATTGCCATATGGAATCGGTTATTGCTTGCCGTTGGGTTTCCGTCGCTTTCCGGGTGCATTACGATATATCTCCGCAGACTGCGAAGTTCATCGTCAGATGCTTCTTGGCACAGCGTTTCCAAAACAATGGATTCCAGAGCTTCACGAATACGGCTTAGCTGGAGCCTTTCCGTAGGAGTCAGGGTCGTGACCATATATCCGCTTCTTGGATAGCTGGTAAGGTGTCCTTCAGCGCATAAGCGATGCAAAACCTCGCCGGCCGTTAACTTGCTCACACCATATTTTTCAGCAATTTGGCGCTCTGTAATCAACTCATTTGGTTTATACTTGGCGTCGAAAATTTCGTCACGCAGTTTTCTGTATGTGCTATCTGTCAATTTCATAAAAATCCCCAATTCCATCTTTATTGTGTCTCTGAATATATTACACAAATTTGCAAAAAAAAACAAGGAAGAAAACAGCATATTAGAACCGCAGTCGGAGCAGAACACAAGGCCGGAGTACTTGTTCTGCTCATCCATATTGGTTCTTCGGCGCTTGTTCTTTCGTACCCGCTGCACAATGTCCCAAACTTCTTGTGTAACGAGAGCGGGATGGGTATTCTCAAACACCAGGCATTCTTCTCTGGAATGCTCCACCCGTCGCTTATCCTTATAGGACTTGGTGCTGTATTTCATGTTGACGGTGTTGCCTATGTAGATCTCATTTTCCAGCATATCGGCTACTGTATCCCCAGACCAGTGATACGGGCGCTGGGTATCCAATCCCGTATGGGTCATGTTGTGCTTGGTATAGGCATACATGGTAGGTGTCAGCACCTGTTCTTTTTTCAGGATTCTGGCGATCTGGCTGGGGCCGTTGCCACTGGCGCACATGGCGAAGATCCTGCGGACGATGGCCGCCGCTTCCTCATCCACCTCCAGCTTCTTTGTGCCTGGGTTCCTGATATAACCGTAGGGTGCTCTGGTCCCCAGCCATTCTCCACGCTCCGCCTTGGCTTTCAGCACTGCCCGGATCTTCCGGCTGGTATCTCGAATAAACCACTCGTTGAACAAGTTTTTGAACGGCATGAGGTCATTGCTCTCGCTGCTGTCAGTGTCCACATTGTCATTGATGGCGATGTAGCGGACGCCGAACATGGGGAAGCGTTCTTCAATGTAGAGGCCGGTATGAAGTTGATTTCTGCCGAGGCGACTGAGATCCTTGGTGACGATGATCCCGATCTCACCGTTCTCCATATCGGAAATCATCTGCTGGAACGCGGGCCTTTGGAAATTGCCGCCGGAGAAGCCATCGTCTACATAGAAGCAGGGATTGGGAAAGTGATGGTCTTCCGCGAATTTTTTCAGGATATTTTTCTGAGACGAGATTTGTCAAGGGGTATTTCTGCAAAAGGATATCAAAAGAGCAATGGGGCTGCCACACGTCATTTGTATGGCAGCCCCTCCACAATTTAATGCTAATGCGCAACTGATCTGCCTAAATGGGTAGCAAAGTCAAGCGATTGATACATTTCTTAATGCAAGCAGCACTGATGACGGTCAAGTTGGAACGCCTTATCGTGTTTATTTATGGCACTATTTATACGTTATACAACTCGCCGTTTTCAAATTCTTCATTAGTTATTGGTTCTAACTCGCCATAGTAGTTCTCCAGAAAATCATAAGCATACTTGCGGTTAAGAAGGTCATGTATTTTCTGGTTGTAATAGTTTCTAAGGCAGCTATAGCACGAAGGCGAGCAATTGCATCCTTTTGTGATACCGTAGTAGCGTTCCCGCTTGAGGATACCCCAGAAGCCCTCCATGGGGCCATTGTCAATGCAATGTGCAACACGGGACATACTCTGCGTCATACCCGCTTTCTCAATCTTGTGGTGAAAGGTTCGGTTCGTATACTGAAATCCCCGGTCGCTTTTATCCTGAATTCAGGATAAAACAGACTATACCGAAGAAAACACTATGCCGAAGTTTTTTGGTGCTACCTGAAATTTCTACGATGACGAAAGATTCTTCGGCATAGTTTTTCTGGTCGATCCAAGGAATAGAGTACAGCCATACTTGCCAGTACTAAGGAACCATTGTATAATACTACAGTTAGCATCAACAAACTTGCAACTTGGAGAAGATCATTATGGATATAAAACAACTAGAGATTTTTGTGACTGCCTGTGAGCGGGGCAGTTTTTCACAGGCAGCGGCTTGTATGTATATGACCCAGCCGAATATCAGCAAATCGATTCGAGCCTTAGAACACGAATTAGGGCGGCCCCTCCTGATCCGAAACGCAAAAGGAGTACAGCCCACCGCCTACGGAAAGACTGTGCTGGAGCATGCACGGATGATCCTGAAGACGGCCGCCACAATCTCCGCTCTGGCTATCCCGGACGAGCAGGACAATTTGAGTCTGTCCACGTATCCCAGTAATATGGTGGCCCGTCTGTTGGTGGATTTCTATCAGACATGGGGATCCACCATCCATATTGAACACCATGAGGGCACGGTGGAGGAGATCACTGACCATGTCCACCAAGGGATCTCCGAGGTTGGCATTGTCTATGTGGCAAAAAAACAGACTGGCACGTTCCAGCATATTCTCTCCCATAAGAAATTGGAATTTGTTCCCCAGAGTGAAAAGAGTATATGCGTCTATGTGGGCCCTAACCATCCGCTCTACCACGCGGACAGCGTGGATTTTTCAGATCTGCCTAACCTGAAATTCATCCGGGGTGTGCGGGACTTCTTCTCCATGGAGCATCATCTGGAAATGGTGAGCATGGGCGTGATCGATCCCAGCGTTATGAAGCATGTTGTGTACAGCAACAGTGACCATCTGGTCACCAATTTTCTGCTCCATACGGACGTGTGCAGTCTCGGCCTTAACTTCATGTACCGGCCTTACGAGCAGTACGACATCAAGCCTCTGGCCATCAATGGCTGTGAGCCTTTTCTCCAGATCGGCTATGTTCGAACGCCTGAGCGCCCTCTCTCACCCCA
>UMLM01050919.1_pt1 | contig 10354 bp, 6 predicted proteins | sample 1966571 | NCBI WGS metagenome assembly UMLM01 (sample SAMEA4836203, study PRJEB28245) | human gut metagenome | biome: gut microbiome; material: fecal sample | place: Denmark | collected 2008 | reverse complement strand
CTTCGGTCGCGGCGTTGCTCTCCGCCTTGCACGGCAAGCGCGTGTTCCTGTTTGGCACCTGCGGTTTTGGGGCCGACCAGAGCTATTACCAGCAGATTATCGACCGCGTAACTTCCAATTTGGCTGGGGATGCCGAGCTTGCGGGCTGGGCGATGTGCCAGGGCAAGATGGGCCCCGCGGTCAAGCAGCGCTACGAGGCCATGCTCGAGCAAGATCCCGACAACGCCCGCGCTAAGTTGCTGCTCGACAACTGGGTTGCCGCAAAGGATCACCCCACCAAGGATGATCTGGACAACATGGCCGCAGCCGCCAAAAAGGCCGTGCTGGGAGAGTAGCTTCGCCGTTCGCGGTCCTTCGTGCAAAGCAATACAAATGTGAAAGCCTCGATATTCTCGAGGCTTTTTTCTTGCCACTTGTGGGCGCAACCGTGGCAAGCGTTTGGGGTGACATTTTCCATCACCCCGATGACGAGGTCGTTCTGGACAACACGCTCGCATGCGTTCGCTGGATGTATTCAGAGTGGGACGGGGTTTCCGGATGGATGGGATTACCAGAAGGTATGGGCTGAGGGCTACGCGGGGTAGCCGTAGAGGCATGAATAAGGGGGTTGAAAATAAACGATACTAAATGCAGTATAAATTTAATGTGGGGGGGGGGTACGATATCTGAGCCGTACAAAATATTAGACCCTCTATTGAGAAGTTGTGTAGGGGTTAGCCGCAGGCGTTGGATAAAGCAGACAAGTGCGGGGACAAATAACCACTTACGGCAAAAATAGTAGCATTTGGCGGAAAGACGTTGATAAAAACGCGGAAGTAGCTACGGTGATTGTTAGAAATAGATTTCAGATTGGCTTTTTCGAACTCATCTATTAAACGTCTTAGAAAAGCGGCTAATCCTTGATGGGATCGAATATGGCCTCGATGGGGATGAAATAATCACGTTGGCAGCGCGCGGATTCAGACGATTTATTTCACTTCTTAGTGGCATGGCGCTCGCGCTTGTCATAGCCCTTGCCGTCGTTTCTTTCGCTCCCCGTGCATTTGGTTACATGCCCTTCGCCGTGCTCTCGGGCTCTATGGAACCCGAGCTTCCCGTCGGCTCCATGGTGTTTGTTCACCAGGTTGACCCAACGAATATTGCCGTGGGCGACAATGCAACTTTTTACCGATCGGACGGCGCCGTGGTGACTCACCAGGTGTACGAGGTCGACCCTGTGTCGCAAACGATCGGCACGCAGGGAATCGCAAACAAAAATGCAGATGGAATCATCGTGCACGACGCCGAGCAGACGCCTTTTTCACGCGTGATCGGCGTCGTCTCTCTTTGTGTCCCTTACCTGGGCTTCGTTAACGCATATTGCACGACGATGCCCGGTTTGCTTGTTGTGGTGGCCGTTCTGGCGCTGCTGGTCGCGGCGTCGATTGTGCTCGATCGGATGGTTCCCGATGAGCCTGCGGACAAGCATGCCCGCGCGCATGCGAGGGAGCGGCGTCCATAGCGGCAGGGGAGAGGTGTCGGCAACGGCAAGGGCCGTTGCCGGGGAAAACGATTCTCGAAAGGAAGAGAACGATGGAGAACAAGAGGAAAAAGCGCTACGGCATAGTTGCCGCCTTGCTGCTGCTGGTACTGGCTGCCGGCGTGGGCACCTACGCCTGGCTGACGGCGCAGTCGAACCTGACCAACAACTTCACCACTGCGGGCATCAACAAGCCCACTACCGATCCCGACCATCCGAATCAGCCGCTTCCGGATGATAACACTAAGGTCAACGGCAACCTGACCGAGACCAAATGGGTTAAGGACTCTAAGCTCGCCCCTGGCGTGTCTGTACCCAAGAATCCTAATGTCGGTATCGGCAAGGGATCCGAGGATGCATATGTGTACGTTTTCGTGAACAACAAGACGGCGTCTGCCGGGACCGCTGATTCCAAGACGACTTACTTCACCATTAACTCTGGCTGGAAGGCCGTTGATGCGACCGCCGTTGGGGACGAGCCGACTCATTATCTCGGTGGCCTTTTCGTTTATGTTGGCGAAGGAACCGAGGCTACCCCGCTTATTGCCAGCAAGACTGAGGATAAGTGGACTGGCGAGCTGTTCAGCCAGGTGACTACGCCCAAGGACACCGAGCAAAAGGATTTCGCCAATCCTGCCACGATGGATGTCAACTGCTTCATTTACGCAGCAGACAATACCGCTGAGGGTTCGTCTGCGTCTGCCTTGGCTGCTGCCATGGATTGGGCTAACGACCTGAAGTAATCCCACCCCCTCCACCGAGATCCCGGCCCGCTCCCCATCCCCATTTTCGGGTCGGGATCTCGGTCCCCCTTTGATTGACGATTGGCGAACGTAATGCTCAACAATCTTTCCGACAATCAGAAACGCACCTTGGCGCTTGCCGCGGTGGCGCTGTTGGCCCTGGCGTGCCTGTGCGGCACGCTGGCTTTCACCGTTGATATGGCTCCGGCGAACAACGTCCTATCGTTTGGCAGCGTGAAGGTACGAGTCTGCGAATACACCCTAAACGAGCAGGGCGAGGAGGTCCCGTTTGAGGCTGACGAGCACGGGGACTATCCCGACACCGAGGCCGGGGGCTCTGACATCAGCCGCATTGTGCGCGTGGAGAACGCCGGCGCGCAGCCTGAGTACGTTCGCGCCCGCCTGCGCATGACGTCGGTGGCGCCCGACGGTTCGAGTGCGGACGCCTCGGGCAACGTCGCCTTTCACGTGAACGCGGGCGAGGGGTCCCCGTGGATCGATGGCGGCGATGGGTGGTACTACTACCGCGGATTGGCCGGACGCGGGGGCGTGCTCGATTCCGGTGCCATGACGGAGAGCCTCATGGACTCGCTGCGCTTTGTGGGCGACTACCACGATGCCGCGCGCGGCGGCTCATTCAGGCTCGATATCGACGTTCAGGCCGTGCAGGCCAAAAACCAGCAAACAAACGATTCCGTCCTCGACGTGCTCGACGTCGTGGGCTGGCCGGAAGCGAACTAGCCTATGAAGATCAAGAACAGAAATCGAGGTGTGCTCAGCAGGCTGATTGCCGTCGCGGCGATTGCCCTTTGCTGCGTTATGGTGCTGCCGGCGGTGGCGCATGCCGAGGGTAAAACCGAATTCCACATCAAAAACGAGGCTGACTTTTTGTCGTGCGTGGCGCTTTCGCGCGAGCGCGACACGCGCGATTGGCACGTCTATCTCGATAACGATATTGAGCTCGATGGTGAGGACATGAAGACCATCGTCTCAAACACGGTCAAGCACCTCTCCTTTGGCAATAAGGAGCATCCCTTTAGGGGCGTTTTCGATGGCCAGAACCACACCGTTAGAGGTCTGGACTACGCCAACAATATGTTGGATCCCGAGCGCGATACGGGCTTTTTTGCCGAGACCGATGGCGCTACCATCAAGAACTTCCTGGTCAAGGACGCCAACATTTGGGCTGACTTCCGTGGTGGCGTTATCGTAGGTAAGGCGGTTGACACCCGTTTCGAAAACGTCATGGTCATGGAGAGCACCCTGCACATTACGTGCGCCAACAACATGCTCAACGTGATTACCAACGCGGGCTTTGAGGGAGGCCTGATTGCCGGCGAGCTCGACGGCTGCACCCTCTACAACTGTGAGGTCCGTGGCGGCCGCGCCGTCAACAACACGACCTCGGGCGTACAGGCAATCGGCGGCGAGGGCCTGTACATGGCGGCGTTTGCCGGCTACGTCAAGAACTCGACCATCGAGTACTGCCGCGTGACGCCTACGCGCAACGAGGATGGCTCGATTGCCGAGAAGGGCATGACCGACGTTACCAATAAATACGATGTGGCCATTGGCGCCCTGGGCGGCAACAACGTGTACGCCTCGGGTTTTGTGGGCTGCATGGCAGAAGGCGCTAAAGTCATTGACTGCTTTTCAACGGCGAAATGCTATAGCTATGCTGCTTCTTACGTGGGCGTTGTCTCCGTAACGCGCGCTTGGACGGGCGGTCTTGCAGGCCGCATCTTGTCTAAAAGCGGTAATGAAATCACTCGCAGCCATTTCGCCGGCGATTTGAGCTCGCGCCAGTACAACCCCATCGCCGTGATTCCCATCATCCAAAACGATGTGAACCTGGGCGGTATTGCTGCGCGCGCCAACAAGGGCGACGCCACGGTCGCCGAGTGCTACTTTAAGCCGAGCGTGAGCCTAAGCGGCAGCAGCCAGGGCAACCCTGCCAAAAAGAAAATCCCCTCGTTTGGCGGCGACGGCACTACCGCGGGTGGCAGCTACGGTCCGTGGGATGACGAGCGCTACAACACGCGTGAGCTATGGGAAGAGAACGACTACGACTTCTGTGCCGGCACCATGCGCTCGACCGATAACGATGAGACCCTGGGCGGTCCGCATGCCAACGAGTGGGCGATGGACTACAGGCTGAATATCCCCGTGCATGGCCAGAGCGTTAAGGCGACGATTGATTTTCCCGGTGCGGGTACGGCAACAATCGAGAAGACCAAACTTGGCAAAGACCAGGCGACCACGGATCCATACACCTTTGCGGTGAGTGCCGTGCTGGCGGGAACTGCTCAGGGCTTGGCCCAGGGCGATACCTCGGTAACGTTTAAGCAGGAGACCTCTGCAAAGCCTGCCGACCTGAGCGAGGAGAACGGCGGCTACCGTTTTATGGGCTGGTTCCGCGAGCCCGATGTGCAGGTGAATCGAATTGGACAAGACAGCAGCTGGTTTGACGGCAAGACCGATGCCGATGCTGTGGCTGCTGGCAAGCAGGTCCAGAAAAGCGAGTTGCACGACGAAACGTCAACCTATACTGCCGATAACGCGAAAGGGGCCAAGGCTTTTGAGGGCAATGACCTGTTTATCGCTTCGTACGAGGCACAGGTGCTGTTCTATAACGTTAAGGGCGAGACGCTTGATTGGAAAACCGGTGCTGCGCACGGCAAGTCAACTGATTGGTACCGCTATGGCGTGGGTTTGACGCCCGCCGCCCCCGCGGATCGCGGCAACTTGAAGCCTACCGCGACATTTATCGGCTGGACCACGCAGCCTAGCAGCGAGGCGGGGATGAATGGTGGCTATGCCGCCATCACCTCGACTCAGTTAGCCGAGCTTAAAAATCAGGGAGCTTTTTATCCTGCGGGTAGCAAGATCACTGTTGTCCGTCCAACTGACTTCTACCCGGTCTACAGCGACTACGGCTCGAACATCATAACGGTGTTCGAGGGCAATGAGCAGGACACAACCGACAATAAGGCTCTGCGCGACGGTGTGGGCAAAACCAATGTCGACGTCCAGACTACCGAGGACGGCACCAGCGTCTACACGGTACAGGTGTGTAACACGGAAGGTACGCCCCTGTCCAATGGCGGCAAGCTGCCCGATGGCTATCGCTTCTTGGGTTGGTACGAAAACAAGGGAACCGAGGGTGCTCCGCTCGAGGTGCGCGTAAGCCGCGATCCCAGCTATACGCTCCCCGCAGATGTCGATTTAACCGCGCCGCATACCTACATCGCCCGCTTTGAGTACCGAGTGGATTATTACGTTCGGGCTTATACCAACCATGAGTTTACGGACAGCAAGCTACTTTGTTCCGTTTGGAATCGCTATCAAACGCCCTTTGAGGAAAACGTCGGTAGTACCTTCGTGCGTGAAAACGTCGTCCACTGGGGTCCGGAGCATGTTGACCACGGTATAAGTGATAGGTATGACAAAACGTGTGGCACGCGCTTCACGGCGAATACCCTTGTCGTGAGTCCCCTTAATGCGTACTCGCACAACGTTAAAAACGATATGGGAGCCGATACTCTGAAAAACCTCTATGCCGATACCGATTTTCCAGGCGCTGCAACGCTAAGCGATACCTGGACTTCAGCTTCGCTGAACGTAACAGTCAAACTGGTGAATAATCGCTATCGCCTGAATTTCTGGACGCTTGAGCGCGATGGTGAATATTGGACATATGTGAAAAATCCCATCGAGAGCATGGTGCGTACAGATAAGAAGTACTACGTTCGCGCGATGATTACCACGGACGTTAATTTCTACAACAAGGGCGATAATGTCGTGAGGACTGCCACGCGGCGCTATGAGAGTAACTTGCTGCAGGCCAAGGTGAGCGGGGCGGATCCGACGTTCACGTATTACTACCCGCATGTTAATAAGTCGGTTAAAGTGGCCGAAAAGCCAGAAGATGGTGAGAAGGGATCGTATGAGAGCCCCCTGACCCTCGAAGCTTCCCCGACCGATGTCGACATGGCCGTGCCGGGCTATAAGTTCCTGGGCTGGATTTCGACCGCCGAGGTCAAGAAGGATTCTGCCGTCTGGAAATATATCTATGATGTCGCGAACGACCCCTATGTGACGAGCGATCCGGAAAAGGCGGCGCCATACTTGGCGACGGATGACTCCAAGGTCACCCAGTGTCAGGATGCCTATCCCGTCTACGCAAAGTTCGACGTCAACTACACCACCAACCTGCACCGCGCAGGTTTTGATGGCACGGATAAGGTCAATGTGCCTAGGTACGACATCGATCCCGTTATCAACGCGGGCACCGACCCTGCTACGGCAACGGTGACCCCTGACGTCACGACGTCGGTTTATAAAGCAGGCGGTGAGCTGTATAAGTTGCAGAAGGTTGAGATCGAGCTTCCGAATGGCGAAGTTAAAAAGCTCGAACCTAACGGCGATAACTCGTATTCCTATCAGGTGGAACCCGGCGGGCCCTATACATTTGTGGCGTACTATTCGCCGTTGGCGGTCGTGTATCATCTCAATGCCAAAGATGTGGATGGCAAAGTTGCTCAGAAAGGCGATATGCTCGGCAACCTTGATGGCGGCATCCCGAAGCCCACTTATGACGTCAACACTATCGATGCGGATACAGGAGGTGCGTTCAACGTCTTCGTGGGCTGGACGGAAGCCCAGCCGGCACCTGGCAAGGGCTATGTCGCTTGGTCGGAGGGTATCCGTATGGTGAGTGCTTCTACCGTGGTCAAGGCCCCCATGGAGCTGTACCCGGTCTACCGTCCCAGCCTGGTTACCGTTCAATCGAACATCGACTCAAATCTCGCGAATTCTGCTCTTGTCCGCGGTCTCGGCCGTACTGATTCCGGCGACCAGATTTCTCTTGAGGTCAAGGCTGTCAAGGAGGTTGTGGGCATTGACGGCACCAAGTACGACTTTGTCGGCTGGTCGCGCGACTACGAACCCGATGGCAAATACACCCTGTTGACCGATGACGAGAAGTATCCCCTCGAGGGCAGCGAGCCCTTTGAGAGCGTGACCTACACCGCGGTGTACAAGATCGCGCCGTATAAGGTTCGCTATCACGGTGTCGACGGGTCGGTCGTCTTTACGGCGACGGTCGACTCGGACGGCGAGCGCGCGACGGGCGCCGGCTTTGTTCATAACGTCGATGTTCCCAAGGTGGATGAGAGCGGCAACCCGGTCTATGACGACAACGGCAATCCCGAGATGGAGAAAAAGTCCGTGGCATACGACCCGGACGCCCACTCCAAGATCGTCGCGCTGCTCGATGAACGGGCGGCCAGCGGTGACGTGCGCGAACTCTTCCTAGAGTGGCGATATGTGCCTGACGGTGGCGCTGCGAAGTCTTGGGATGAGTTTAAGAGCGAGCCGGTCAAGGGAGACATGGACCTGTATCCCGTGACGTATCGAGTGGCCGCCAACGATACGTCCGATACCGAGAGGCCCGTAGCCATGACCGCGCAGCTTAAGTGGCTGCTCAATCCCACCGCTGGCAACACAGTCGACAACAACGCCGACGAGGCGCCGTTTAAGGCCTGCTTCGCCGAGCCGTTTATGGGGACGCAGCTGACTGTTACCGTTAAGCGGGCGAGCTACGGTCCTGGTGCGTCCATGGCGGAGGAACCCGTTAACGACCAGTATGTCTCGCTCTACAGCTTGGGCTCGGGTAACGGTTCGTTCGACTTGGCCAACCGCCTGGAGTCCAAGAAGACGGGCGAAGGGGGGCAGGCTCCCGGCAATGCCGTGTTCAACTTCGCCAAGACCCATGCGCTGACGATCGTCAAAAAGACCACCGATTCCAGCGCCATGGGACAGACGTTCCGCTTTAAGGTGACGAAGACGGCGGAGGGAGCCTCTCCCGAGACACGCGTGGCCGAGGTGAAGGTCGATAAGCGGCAGCATGAAAACGGCGAGACCTGGTATGTCGGCAGTGTGCAATTTGCCGCGCCGGCGGGTTTCTATACCGTCGAGGAAGACACGGCTTGGGCATGGCGCTATCAGGGCGAGCTGAGCACGCCGGGTAAGGCGCCCGGCAAATCTGCCGAGCTGACGATTTCGTCTGCTTCGAGCGCGGGCGATGCGGTGGTGACGTGCGTTAACACGCGCGCGAAGGACAAATGGGTCGACGGCGGTTCACGGGCTAAGAACGTTTGGGAAAACGACCAGCTGAAGAGGGAGGACTAGGATGACAAAGCGCAAGCAGATCATGGCCCTTCTCGCGGGCGTCCTCCTTTTTGCTGGCGTCGCCGGTACCTTTGCGTGGCTTTCGGTTACGGGCGTACTGGTCAACGAGTTTGGCTTTGGCTCGGTGAAGCCCTTGGTGGACGAGACGCTCGAGGGCAACGTGAAGAGTGACGTCACGATTACAAACACGGGCACGGCTCCGGCCTATCTGCGTGCGGCGGTGGATATCTACTGGCAGGACCAGGATGGCGCGCGCCTGTGGGATGAGCCGGTTGCCGGCACCAACTACACCATTGTGTGGGGCGACGTGTCCAATGCCTCCGCTACTAATAGCGCTTCGTCTTGGGTTCGCTCGACCGACGGGTTCTACTACTGGACGTCTCCTGTCGCACCGATGGACAAGACCGGCGTGCTCATCAAGAGCGCGTCCGAGAATAAGGCAGATGGTAAAAACCTAGTCGTTGACATTTCGACCCAAGCGATTCAGTCCACGCCCGACGATGCGGTTACCGAGGCATGGAACTGCACGGTTAAAGATGGCGTGCTGGTACCGCCGCACGGAGGTGCGTAAGTATGGCTTTCCCGATTCGCAAAGACGTTGCGCACTCCTTGCGTTGTGTGATCGCGGCCATTTTCTGCATTGCTGCGTTCGCCGCTCCTGCCCACGCGTTTGCCGATGCTCCTGCGATTGTCTATGACGGAAACGCACGACAGCTGACGGTCTCGGGGACGACGGGCTCCTCGGGGGAGCCCGATCTGTTTCCCGCCTTTAAAGGCCTAATGCCCGGCGATGCGCGCGAGCAGCAGATCGAGGTTCGTGCCACAGGCGTAAAGTCCCAGGTACGCGTGTTTGTGCGGGCCGTTGTCGACCACGAGACGGCACACTTGCTGTCGCCCATTACCTTAACGGCGTCGGCGGGCGATGCGTCTGCCGGTTGGCTCCAGACGGGAACGCCGGGCAGCGTGTTTGCCTATCCCACGCAGGTCGCAACGTTTACGAGTGATGGCAGCACGGTGCTCAATCTGCAGCTGAGTGTCCCGACGTCGGTGGGTAACGAGCTTGCCGACGCGAGCAAGACCGTCCGCTGGGAGATCACCGCCGAGGACGATGGCGAAACAATTCCTGCGCAGCCTGCTGGCTCCAAAAAGCCCGGCCTGTTTGGCCTGGCTGCGACGGGCGACAACTCGCTCGCTCTGCTTTTGACGCTGCTAACGCTAGCGATTATCGCTTTCATGGCTGCGCTGATCTTGTCCCGAAGGAATAAACGCTAGGTCCATCTTCTAAATGTTTCGCCCGCCCGGCGGCGGAATATTAGGTTCCCTGCTCTACAGTCCTGCTCGCACGGAGAGCACATTGGATCCATCTTCTAAACGCAACGCCTCCCGGGCGTCGGGGCACGAAGTTCCCTGCTCTACAGTCCTGCGCAAGACGAAGGCCACATTAAGTGGCCTTCTTTGCGTGCGGAACTCGCGATGAACTTCGTGCCCGCCGCCCGGGAGGGCGCCCCTTTATTGATGGAAGGCCTTATAAGCTGACGATTTCATTCCCAGATGTATTCAGAGTGGGACGCACTTTCCGGATACAAAGAAGGCCACATGACGTGGCCTTCAACTTATATATGTTCGGCGATACACCCAAGACAAGCCACGCCCCAACATCAGGGCGTCTGTCCAGGCGGAGGTATGTAAGGTTCATCGCGAGTTCCGCACGCAAAGGAGGCCACTTAATGTGGCCTCCGTCTTGCGCAGGACTGTCCGAGCAGGGAACCTTATATGCCTCCGCCCGGACAGACGTTTCAGTTATGAACTCGCAGCTAGTCGCTATTTGATCTTGGTCGTACCCGGTGCCAAGTTGGGGTCGGTCTCGTTGGCCTCGGTCTGGAAGTGCTCGGTGTACACG
>UMLM01004858.1_pt1 | contig 10355 bp, 7 predicted proteins | sample 1966571 | NCBI WGS metagenome assembly UMLM01 (sample SAMEA4836203, study PRJEB28245) | human gut metagenome | biome: gut microbiome; material: fecal sample | place: Denmark | collected 2008 | reverse complement strand
ACCAAAGTTTCCATCTTCAAACCTATACCCCACTTCCGCCACAGAGAACGAGCGGAAACGGTTGAATGACATTCCTACTGGATTAGCTCCTGTCAGCCAATTATTCTGCTGATAAACCTCTTGCATAGAATAGATATGTAATGAATCAGACTGCGCATATATGGGAATCGCCGACAGAAGCCATAAAATAAATAATGTACTCCGCATAGTTGCTTGCTTATTTTTTCAAAGACGGTTCGGATACGATAAAGTCCTCCGCCGCATTGTTCGTATCCTGATAAATGAAACGCCCGTTGGTTGATGCTGCACTTTTACGTATCAACGATTTCCCGGAATAATCTCCTTCCGGAATATACACAGGTTCATGGTTCAGTTCATCAGGCACACGCTTATTGGCAAGATTGGCTTCATTTTCCACGCACTCCACACAATCAATCACCCACTCTTTCGGAATCATCAAATAGAATTTAGTCTTATTAGAAGCTTGGGGCCTGTTTTCCCTGTTCAATGGATTATTTACATATTCCTCTGCACTAATACCTTCAAATCCAAATATCATGAATGTGGGTCCAACCACCGGAAATGAATACATCCATGCAGTCGAGTTAAGATTTAAAAGCAGGTTCAATGGTTTCACACCGGGTGCTATGTTCTGTTTGCTCAAACTTACATGCCAGAATCCCCAGTCAACTTTAGATAAATCAACTGAATTAGCATGTTGATATTCGCCTCCGGTATGATCTACAGCATTCGTTGCAATGGTAGTTTCCGCTCCGGGCAATAAAGGATACTCCTTACCGCTACCCGGAAATTGCCAGGTCATATCAGCAACAGGAATCCGTTTCATATCCGTATATTTCACCCAGGGAGATACAATACCCGGCATCGGATCCACCAAAGCCAGACACAATCCATCCAGATATACAGTCTCATCAGAGTTATTATAGAGTGTAACATATTGGTCTGCCTGATAATCTGCTCCCAGCTCTCCTTTACAGCCCACATAATAAATCTCTTTAATGACCAATGCATTTATTTTAGAGCGCGCCAGTTGCAACTGAACTTTCATCACTTCTTCACCCTGTTCGGGCAATAACGACAAAGATTCCAATCTTCCACTGAAAATAATTCCGGAAGCAGATTGATAATGTATGGCAACCGTATAATATCCATATTCCACATTAAACAGAGCTACTCCATCAGAAGAACATGAAGAGGTATAAACTGTACCTTGATCCTTATTTGTCAATACCACCTCCATCTCTTCGAAAGGCAAGGTCACTTCATCCGTAGGAGAAAGTAGTTGGACACTCACAGAGCATGAGGAACTATTCTCATCCCCGGTACAAGCACATAAGAATAACACAAAGAAAAACAATACATAATATTTCATTCTCTTTCAATATCTAAAATTTAATACCAATACTAACTTTAAAAACGGATACTAATTTCCGCACCATAATATAAATCCGGATTCACAACTGCATATTTCTGTATGCTCCGCCTGTATCGTTTCGGATTGGATTGCAGCAGGTTATTAGCACAAAAAGCAACCGAAACATGACGTCCTATCTCTTTAGTAACCCGAAGATTCAACAAGAAATAAGGTTTATACGAGTCCTTCAGAAAAGCGGTAGTTGTATTCGCCCTGATCACTAAATCAGCAAAACGTTCATCCGTCGCCATTTCTGGCGTGAAAGGATGCTGGTTTCCCTCTCCGTCTATATAATAAACCGGATTCAGGCACTTCTGATTATTACTGTCCATGTACACAGGGTTATTAAACCGGCTCTCCATTCCCCGCTGTTGTTTATCCATCCACACAGCCTGAAGCGTTAGGCTCGTGATCAAACCGATTCTGGGAATTTGAGTAACACACTGAAACCGGCTATTCAATTGTTGCCAGATTTGAGTATTCGCAACAGAAGGCCCTGTTTCATAAATACCTACATAAGGGTAAGCTTTTCCATTCACTTCTATCTGGGGATGCAAGGCAGAAAGTGCCGTATTCTTTTCGCATACATCCAGATATCCGCCACTTATGTAAAATGAAGAACGCAATGCCTTTGAGTGAATCGGACCAATGGTATACTCAACACCTTGTTTCTCCTGTTCTATACCATTCTGGGGTGATAAATAGGTAGCAAACGTAGTATTCAAAGTATATGGAAGAAGTTCACCATCATTCATGACACCCTCATCCGTCAATTCCGGTTGTTCTCCTTTACTGATCAAAGGGGAATAGCGGCGATAGGAAAAAGGTTCGGCAAGTTGGGAGGTGCAATAACCATTTTTGAGATGTTCCTTAAACCATACCACATCCGCAGTAACACCTCCTATCCGGAAATTCACCCCTATTTCAAACTTCTGGTTAACAGGCAAACGCAAGTTGGAGTTAAAATTACGGTCAGTTACAAATGTATGCATGACGGTCAGACGCTGATTATTCTCAGCATCATTGTACGTAAAGCAATTCATATCCGTATACGATTTATCGGGATACAAATAAGCAAGTACAGGCATCTTATGCATCAATCCCCACCCCAGACGTACACTGAAACGACTTAGAAAAGCATCATCCGCCCTATCAATAAATATCTGGGAAAGATTGATACGCGGATCAACAGAAGAGTTCCGTTGTAGACGCTGAGTCGGCAACTGAGTAAAACGTACTCCCGCCTGCACTTCGGTCCGCATCTTCCCATAACGGAGAATAAAGTGATTTTCTGCAAAAGCAGAATACTTATATAATAAAGGTATATCCCGATAAGACCTTGTCCGCACTCTGAGTATTTCCAAGGGAGGACGAAGAGGATCGAAACAGATTCCTTTTCCACGATTCCCTTCCACCTCAGCATGAAGCCCCAGTTGAAAATGGTTACTGATGTTCTCACCCATCGTTTTTCTGTGATTGGCAGTCAACGATACATCTCCGCTCAACGGCTTGCCGTCAACGGATAACTGAGAGAAATAATGAGGAGGCAGGAACACTCCGGCATGTTCACCTGCCTGCGCGGTATAGGTAGTGACTTGCTGTGTTCCCGAATAATATGTACTGGATTCATTCTTCTGGCTCCCATACGTAAACCCTAGCTGATATTCAAGATTGGAAATCCAGGAACGATTCAATTTCCACTGTCCGTTAGCAGAAAAGGATATGTTTTGATCCTGGTATTTCCGAAATTCACCATCCACCGTATTCTGCCCTCTTTTATCATTGTCCTTCATCCAATAACCACGCATATTAAGACGCAAAGTAGCCGACCGGAAATCCTTCGCATAAGCCGCTTGGATTCCAAATCTTTGAAAAGATTCTTCAAAGACTTGAGGCGATTGATTTGAAAGTGCATAATCTGCTCCTAAATAGAGAGTTCCCCCATTATTACTGATCGCAATACCCTTCCCCACAGAAGCAAGTTTCTCCGTAGCTGTCAGACGAATACCAATGGTAAGAGGTTGTATCCCGGCTTTCGACTTAACCAGAACAACCCCACTGGTCACATCTCCATAACGTGCCGAAGGAACACCACGTATCACCTCGACCGACTCCACAGAAGATGGAGACAAAGAACGCACGTCGAAACCGGATAACACCGTGCTATTAAAGAGGCTTCCCCTACCTTCAAGTCCCATTTGCTGCATATTGGCATTATTATTCATGCGGAGTCCATCCACCACTATGGCTGTCCCTAAAGCATTAGTCGTATTTTCATAAGTTGCACTGCGGATGGTAAAGGCGGCCGGAGCATTCAGATCCGGATTGCGTACAAGAACACCGGGTAGTAATTGAGATAAGACAGAAAGATCAGTAGCCTGTATATGACGAATAGCATCCTGCCCAATGACAGAACGTGTTCCCGGAGCATTTGATTGAGTAGCAGTAACAATCACCTCCTGTAACCGGATGTTGCGAAGAGTATCTATAGCCTGCATTTCAGTCTGTCCATATACCGCCAGCGAACAAACCAAAAAAGCAATTAATATATAGCCCCTGTAACAATTATTCATTTGTACAACCCAAGATGGTAATTTACATACCTAACGAGCGTTATATAGTAACCCTCAGATTAGGGGGGCAAAGGAAACAATTTTCTACCAACATTTCATTACCAAACTTTAAAAAAATGCAGAATAAAATCACTCTTTTCGGACTTTTGTGTGTACATTTGCAAGCAACAGAACAACAATATCATGCCATTTTTCATATTAAAGACATTACTTATTTGTACTTTTCTGCTGACTTGGGCTGTACTAGGTCTTGCTTCTATCTCTCTGATTTGGAGAAACAAGCATAAAAAGGATTTGGCCATATTATTAGCACCAATCCTACTAATATACTGGGGGTTAACGTCGTATAGCACATTATACGAAAATTTCTTCCTGCTTCAGAGAACATCCCTCTTACCCACCCTATACTGTTGGGGACTGACTTTTCTCCCGCCTTTACTCTATTTCTTTATCCGCTTCCGTATTACCAGAATATTTCCCCTAAAGTCACAATGGTGGAAACATATGTTACCTTCGATGGTCTTATCGTGTTGTTACATATTGATGTCAGTTTTAAATCCGGTGGCAGATCGCTTAACTTACAGTTGGGCTGAAATTCTATCATCATTCCCGGCTTGGTGGACACTTTTCCGTTTAACGTGTATAATAACAGGAATCACACAGACTTTCATTTACGTATTACTCTTGCGAAATATGAATGAAACAGACTGTATATTCCTAAAATCAGCTTCCGATATTCAAAGAAAAAGCATCCTAATATCAGGGTTCTTCTTCATGTTCTTATTGAATATGTTCACTTCTTCATACATCTGCAATCTTTTATACAACCTTTGTATTGGCGTATTAAGTGGATATATCTTTTATAATTCTCTCTTACACCAATTCGTAAAACAAAAGTTCAAGTCACATATTTATCGGGAAACATTGTCCCCGTTCCCAGTGAATAACCTAAATCAACAACTAGAAAGCAAATCAGAAAAAGATGTTGTAGAAAAAGAGGTGCTCATAAATGGCAAGAAGAACTCCAAAGTATACTTGACTCCTCAAAAGATCGATGAAATAAACCAACTATTACAAACACCGGAATTCATTTATGATCAAAAAATAAAATTGGAGCAGTTTGCTCAAAGAGTAGCCGTTAATTCCACCTATTTAAATAGATATTTCAATCAAGAATATGGATGTAGTTTTCTTCAATACCTTACGTCACTTCGCATCGAACAAGCAGAAATGCTTCTAAGAGACTCGAATGCAGAAATAGAAGACATCTGTTATAATACAGGTTTCAACAGCCCTTCTGCATTTCACAAAGCTTTTAAAAACCGATATGGTTACTCTCCCTCGGAATGGAGAAGAAGATGTCTCACTTAAAAGTTGAATGCAGCGCGTTCAATAAAAAGTTGGTTCAAGTTACTCTCACTACCCTCACTTTTAATGTGAATCGTTGATAGCTAGGATATTAAGTGTGGTGGTAGTAAAAAATCCAGTGTGAGGGTAAGTGGCTTACTCTCACTTTCGCAGTCAACCCATATCCGGACGAGGCATTTATTCATTTCATATTAGGTATTATTCTACTAAGAACCAGAGATATATCTCTTTATCCTTAGGAATAGTCGGGTGTTGACCAAGGTTAACAGGCCTATCAACCTTGGTTAATGAGCCGATTAACCTTGGTTGACAGGCCCGTTAGCCAAGGTCAACACCCAATAAAGCTTATTGGAAAATACAACACACGCAGGGTAAAAACAAATGGTCCCCTGTTTGCTTTCTAATCACTATTGAAGCTTTTACCGCAAAACACATGGGCTGAATCCTGTTTAGCACACACTTCATATCATCAAAAAAAGGCTGAAATCGTAAAAACAGGAAGATTAATTCCAAGCTGTTTCACTGTATTTCAAGCACTTATAATTATTATTTTAGTTTACTGATTTTAGTATTTAGATTTCCCCGCTTCCTACTATTTTTGCCTGTGTTCATTTGCAGTTTCTCTTCAAATTACAAATAATATAAACTGCCGGATAATCGTTATGAAGCACTAACGGTCACTCAAGGCAGAAACAATTAAAAGCAGGCTGAAAATCAATATATGATAATCAACAAATACAATATTAATATTAATTTTTATTCTTATGAAAAATGAAAAAATAGACATGAGTAGGGAATCGGATACTTTCCACGTCTCCCAAGATGGAGTGTACACTATCACAGGTACCAATTCAAAACATGGAATAACAGTATCTGCCGGAGTACGTGCAACAATATTTCTGCAAGATGTCAACTTATGTGATCTGGGAGACATGGGTGTTGCATTTCATATTGCGGAAAACTGCCATATCACGGTAATTCTTGAAGGAAACAACATACTGCACAGTGGTCGTGAAATGGCTGCAATTCAGTTGAGAAAGCAATCTGTTTTAAACATTAAAGGCAATGGAAAATTAATTGCATACGGTGGAGAAGGTGCAGCCGGTATAGGATGCGGATATGCTACCGAATGTGGCGACATTATTATCGAAAGTGGAACTATAGAAGCCTATGCGGGTTATCAGCACGAGACTTCCTGGCGTGCAGGATCTGCTGGAATAGGAGGTGCCGGTCAATACGCAGGTCGAAAAAGTAAATGTGGAAACATAATTATTTTAGGAGGAAAAATCATAGCCAAACGCGACAAAGGAAACTGGGATATTGGCCCGGGGGATGAAGGAACTTGTGGCAATGTAAAAGTAAATAAGAATGCAATAGCTCCCGATATGTGTGTGTATGGCTTCGCTACTTCAGAACCAACTCATACTCCAATTCCTACTCCTAACCCTGAGCCTACTCCTCATTTTGGTACAGAGCAATATGGAGATTTGAAACATATACCTATACCCAATGCAGGATTGGCCATTCTCTCCCCTTTTCTACCAATACTTTTTATGAGGCTTAATATGTTAAGCCAAGATCGCAGGAGTTTCAATAGTAACGAATCAAAAGTACGAGCTATATTCATTTTACAACGCCTTATAGCAAATGAAGACAGGGAGTATGATGAAAAAGATCTGTTCCTCAACCGTTTGTTAATAAATTATCCCTCCAACGAGCCACTCCCCAAAAGAGTGGAACTAAATCAAGATGAACTTAACACAATAGATTCTCTATTGGAAACAGCAAAGACAAACTGGTCAAAAATGAGGAACACTTCAATCAGAGCCCTCCAAGAATCATTTTTGAATAGAGCGGGTTTTATAGAAAAAACTGAATGGGAATGTACTCTAACTGTAGAGGAACGTGCATACGATATATTATTGGATAGCATTCCCTGGTCATACAAACTTGTACGGTTCCCATGGATGGAAAGTATACTTAAGGTTAACTGGAGATAAACTCCGGTTCTGATGACAGTTCAAAAGTTCACTTTTACATTTAAATAATCAGTATAGAAGACTTTTATCTTCTATACTGATTAAATACTTTATGCAATCGTTATTGAAGAATCCAAATAAACATCCTGAATGGTATTCAATAATTGAACGCCCTCTTCCATTGGTTTTTGGAATGCTTTCCGGCCGCTGATCAACCCCATTCCACCGGCACGCTTATTGATAACCGCCGTAACAACAGCATCACGCAAATCCGATTCTCCATGAGATTCACCACCGGAATTAATCAAACCGACACGCCCCATATAGCCATTAGCAACCTGGTAACGGCAAAGGTCGATAGGATGTGAAGTTGCGAGTTCAGAATACATTCTTTCATCCGTTTTACCAAAGTGAATAGCTGTGAATCCGCCATTATTGGACGGAAGTTTTTGCTTTACAATATCAGCCTTGATGGTCACTCCGATGTGGTTGGCCTGTCCGGTAAGGTCGGCTGCCGCATGGTAATCTGTGCCGTCCTTCTTAAAATCATTATTTCTGAGATAACACCAGAGAATAGTTGCCATACCTAACTCATGAGCATATTCAAAAGCTTGTGATATCTCAATAATCTGACGACGACTTTGCTCCGAACCGAAATAGATAGTAGCGCCAACAGCTACCGCACCCATATTCCATGCTTCTTTTACGGTTCCAAACATCACCTGATCGTAAGAGTTTGGATAAGTAAGCAGTTCATTATGGTTCAGTTTTACAACGAAAGGTATCTTATGGGCATATTTACGGGCAACAGCCCCTAATATGCCAAATGTGGACGCAACTGCATTACAACCTCCTTCGATTGCCAGTTTCACTATATTTTCAGGATCAAAATAGATCGGATTAGGAGCAAATGATGCTCCGGCTGTATGTTCTATATCCTGGTCGACCGGCAGAATGGATACATACCCGGTATTCGCAAGGCGTCCATGTCCGTACAAAGCTTGCAAGCTATTAAGGGTACGTACATTTCTGTCAGAGTCCACCCAGATTTTATCAATCACATCAGGTCCAGGAACATGAATTAATTTCTTATCTATTGTCTTACACGTATGGTTCAGGTAATATTCTACCTGTTGTCCCAACAAATCAACTGTTTTACTCATAATATATTCATTTTTTAATTTAGAATCATACTAAATAAACAGTTTTCCTTGTCGATTGTTTCATCGCGAAGCTGAAAAACGATTGCTTCTCTCAGAGCAAGTCAGTATCCGAATGATCATCTATGAAACCGCCCTTTTTCTTTTACCAATACTACTTTCAGTTGTGGATCGGCCAACATCTCACGTCCGACAGAAGACAACAAGAACTGCAACTGACTACTCCTGTGTTTCCAGGTCAGTAAATCTATGGAACGGTTCAAACCTTCTTTTATCTCAGTATACCAATATCCCGGAAATGAGAGAGCGCTAACCACCTCTTTATCCGCAATTTCCTGTAATTCTTCGATGCAATCATCCACTTCTTCTTCACTCAAATCATCCGGTTCATCATAAGTTACATAATACGAAGTATAATAACCGTCTTGAGTGAAAGCTTCCAAAGCTTTCCAATCTTTGCCTTCTATAATCAAACGGTCTTTTGCAATCTGGAAATATTCCGTCATCTCATTCATTCTCTCTAGTGCTACATGTTTATTTCCAGCGGTCAGGTTCTTTATATCCAGCCACATTTTTCCTTCATGATCTTTCATATAAGAAAAATAGGAACCCAAACTCAGATTAAAACTTGTATCTACATCATGCGTCACATCAAATACACGGTCTTTCCGAAAGACGAGATCAACCTCTACATTCGGATATCGACTCTGTTTCTCGTACAATTTTTCCAAAGAATTGCAACGATGAAGCCATATTTTCTCCGGATAACGACCTATATCCCGGAGCCCCATGAAAAGAAGGCACAAAAACACGGATGCTAATCCTGTTATAAGACTAATTTTCTTCATAATCAGTTTCTATAAAAAGCTATTCCAAATAATTTTTTATATCCCTGCTTTTGATGATGATATTGCCTGTTTGCTTATTGCAAATATATAAATTTGAAAAAATAATAGAAACTAAAATAGATGAATCACCCTTTTTTCTCTGTGAATCAACATTCTTTTTAGTAAGCATCAGCCATTTGAACGTCTAAATAAAAATCTGTAAAAATGGTATTTTAATCCGTAATGTATCTAATTACATATACAGTCAACTGCCGTATCTTTGCATCAGAAAAAGATTAAGGTTACAAATTGAAGTATAGATATTTTAAATGATCTATTGAAGCATGAAAAAAGTACTTGTAATATCCGGTCATACAGACCTTGCTACTTCGGTAGCTAACAAAACGATTCTTGATACAATCGGGCAATACCTTCCCGAAACTGAAATTGTAAAGCTTGATACCCTTTATCCCGACTTTAAAATTGATGTTGACGCAGAGCAACAACGCCTGCTGAAAGCCGACATTATCGTGTTGCAATTTCCAATCTTCTGGTACAGCGCACCCTCCATACTGGAACGCTGGATGGAAGAAACATTCCGGCACGGCTTCTCTCATGGCAGTACCGGCAACAAACTGAAAGGCAAAAAGATGATACTCTCATTTACCACCGGTGCCCCGCAAGAAATGTATTCTCACAAAGGGGCAATGGGGTATACGATTGAAGAGTTCTTACCTTGCTACAAAGCCACATGTAATCTTTGCCAAATGGAATTTGCGGGATATATCTATACTGGTGGCGTAAGTTACGGCACGCGTACAACCCCGGAATTGATAGAACAACAAAAGGTAAAATCTGTAGAACATGCTAAAAAACTGATCAAACTGTTAGAAACACTTTGATTAACGCTGAGTCTGTTCAAACGTCTGTTATCATTGTAATATTAGCGGATCAACGAAGGAAATCGAAAAGAGTAATGCAAAAAGTCGATAAAAAAGAACACCGAATAGTAC
>UMLM01003062.1_pt1 | contig 10387 bp, 9 predicted proteins | sample 1966571 | NCBI WGS metagenome assembly UMLM01 (sample SAMEA4836203, study PRJEB28245) | human gut metagenome | biome: gut microbiome; material: fecal sample | place: Denmark | collected 2008 | reverse complement strand
TCAGATTTCGTGCCGAGGACGCGGGCATGGCCCCCATCGAGGTGTTGAAGCAGGCCACTGTGTATAACGCCGCGATCGCTGGCATTGAGGAAAAGACCGGATGCATCAAGGCTGGTCTCGACGCAGATCTGGTTCTTGTGGACGGGAACCCGGACGAGAATATGGAGGTCATGTACCACCTGCCCTTTGCTGTGTGGAAGGCAGGAAAGCGCGTGGCACAATAAATCAGTATCCTTAATCAGTTCAATTGGCGGACAGGCTCACGATATTGCCGCCTGAAAAAAGTTAAAAGGAGAAAAATCATGAACAACACCGCAAAGAGATTACCGATGAAGGTAAAGTGGCTATTTGCCTCCGGCGAGTTCGCCAAGACGCTTCTGGTGGTCATGACCGCCGCATTTTCCCTGTTTTTCTATACGGATGTGCTGGGAATGGACGCCAAAATTGTGGCTACCATCATCCTGATCGCCAAGATCTGGGACTTTATCAATGACCCCATGATGGGCGCACTGGTGGATCGCACCAGATCCAAAGAGGGCAAGTGCCGCATGTGGCTGAAGTACATGTCCGTGCCCGGCGGCGTGGTACTGGCCCTGAACTTTATCATGCCTGAACTGACCGCTACCGGCAAGATTATCTGGGTCGCCGTGACCTACATCCTGCAGGGTATGGCCAGCACCGCACTGATGATCCCCCAGAACACGCTGATGAGCCGTCTGACCACAGACCCCGTAGAGCGCGCCGCCATCAACAGCTACAGAGGGTATTTCAGTGTTGCTGCTAATTTGATTGCCAGTAGCTTTGCTATCCCCTTTGTCATGATGGCCGGTAACGGCGATATGCGAAAGGGTTTTGCAGTGTTCGGTATCGTCTGTGGCGTTCTGTACGCCATCAACTACCTGATCGTGTACTGGTGCACCAAAGGCTATGAACCGGAAGAGTCTCCTGAGGTCGCTGCCGTTTCCGCCGCACCCGAAGCCAAGGAAAAGGTAAAGATCACAGAAGTTCTTTCCAACTGGCCCTGGCTCATCGTGCTGCTGGCATATTTTTGCACGATGATCGCAGCTTCTGTTGCGGGTTCCACCGGCGTGTATTATGCGCAGTACAATCTGGGGGATATCAATATTTTCTCCACTATGAGTTTTGTTAATATTGCCGGTTCTCTTGCGGTATATCCCGTCCTCAGTAAGTTGGTAGCTAAATTCGGCAATGCCAAGCTGGTGGTGCTTGGCGGTGCTATAGCAGCGGTCTCCTATCTGCTCCGCTTCCTTACCCATGACGCCAATCTTATCGTAATGGGCATCCTCTATTTCTTCGGCGGATTTGGACAGGTTCTTGGCACCGCTGTGGTCATGCTGGTGGTCTATGACAGCTATATTTATATGCGCCACAAAACCGGAAAGCCTGCTCCTGAGGCTCTGCTGGTATCCGGCTATTCTGTGTCCTATAAGGTAGGTATGGCCATTGCCACTCCCATTGCCGGCTGGCTGCTGGGTGCCGTTCCCTATGTGGCGGGCGCTGCCACTCAGGAGCAGAGCGTGCTGAACCTGTTCTTCTATGAGAATACCCTGCTGCCCGCTGCCGCCTTCCTGATCTCCGCTCTGCTGGGATTGCTGCTGGTGAAGTATGACAAGCAGATCCAGAGCTTTAAAGCCCTTGACGCCGCCGCGGCACAGAAGCATACTACAGAAGCGGATAACTGATACTGTTTACCGCTCTGTCATTTACAGCGCACAGACAGGGCAGAGGGCGTCAGGCCCTTTGCCCTGTTCCTGAAAAGAGAAACCTAAGAATAATAGCAAGCTGATACACCATCAGAAGCCTTGCTACTGCGCTCCCTGCAGACATTTGACCGTCAGCGTATGGACAGCGGGGAGATGGCTGCTGGAAGACGAACTTCCCGGAGGAGCGCTGGGATTCCTACCGCGTCACTGTGGAAGGCAGCAGCGCAGGTGTGCAGACAATGGAAGTGAACTAAGCGAAAAGGAGCTACTGCCATGCGTATCAAAGATACTTCAAATCAGGAATACCGGATGCAGAAGCAGCTGACTATCAATGGCGCAGAGCTGCACTATGAGTCCGTTTCTCAGGACTGGATCGTCACCGATGAGAACGGGAACGAAGAAGTGACCTTCTTTACCTACAGCTATTTCCGCACGGATACGGAGGATAAGAAGCGCCCGGTGCTGTTTGCCTTCAACGGCGGCCCTGGCGCCTCCTGCTCTCAGCTGCACTTGGGTATCCTCGGCCCCACGCGGATCGATTTCCCCGCGCCGGAGCAGCAGAAGCCCGGCGAAGCCCCGACTCTGATCCCCAACGACGCCAGTCCGCTGGATGTTTGCGATATTGTGATGATCGACCCACCGGGAACCGGCTATGCCCGTCTGCTGAACGACGAAGCTGCCGCCCAATATCTGTCTGTAGACGGAGATGCTGCCGCCACAGCGCTGCTGATTGAGGCATGGCTGCTGCGGTATGACCGTTTCCGTTCCCCGGTGTACATCATGGGCGAGAGCTACGGCACCATCCGTGCCCCGGAGGTGGTGGGCCAGCTGATGGGCGGCCCTACTTACGGCAACTACCGTGACATTGCCATTCCTGTGGCGGGAACCATCACCATCGGCAACGTTGGCTGGGACGTTTCCAACATCTTGACTCCTGATCCGGAATTTCCGGAGCAGTCGGTGCTGGGTCTGCCTGCCTATGCTGCTGCTCACTGGTATCACCATCTCAGCAGCGACGGTACGTTGAATCGTGACTTTGTGGAAGAGGCATACCAGTTTTCTGCCAATGAATATCTTCCCGCCCTGTATATGGGACAGTCCCTTGCCCCGGAAAAGCGGCAGCAGGTGGCGGAGCGTCTGTCTTATTTTACTGGGGTTGACAAGAGTACTCTGCTCAGCAAGGGTCTGCGTCTGACGACAAAAGAATTTGAAAACCTGTGCTGTGCCAAGGAAGGCAAAGCGGTGGGTACCTATGACAGCCGCTACACCATGCCTCAGAATCCTTACAGCGGGATGCTGGATCCAGTGGCAGACTGCGCTGCCATGGGTACTTATATGCCGGCTTTCACCGCAGTGATGAACAGCGAAAAGCGGGAAGAACTGGGTATCCCCGCCGGAATGCGGTACGACCAGATCAATTTTGCCGTCAATGGTCGGTTCAAGTATGAGACCATGAGAAGCCCCCTGCAGTGCCTGGCTCAGGCCATGCGGAGAAATCCGGACTTCCGGGTGTTCGTGGGAAGTGGCTACTATGATCTGTGCACCCTGTTCACCGACATCCGCGCGGTGGTCAACAGGGGCAAGCTGGACAACAGCCGCATCGCTATGCGCAATTATGAGGCGGGCCATGTGCTGTACATGGGTACAGAGAACGCACTGTCCTTCGGCCAGGACATCCGCGACTTCATCCTTGCGGGGCAGAAATAAGAAAAAGGAGAACTGAAATGAGCGAATTCAAGCCTTTCCGCTTTGAAAAAGAGAGCGTACATACCCTCTCCGGGATCCGCTTCAAAACAGTGGTGGAGGATTATCTGTTTTATGATGGACAAGGCGCACCTGAGGCCTCCATCTACAGCTATTCCTATGTGGCGCAGCCGGAGCGGGCGGACCGGCCGGTGCTGTTTGGCTACAACGGCGGTCCCGGCGCGGCCAGCAGCTGGGTACATATGGGGCTTCTCGGCCCGAAGCAGGTGACGTTTCCGCGATATCCAGATGATAAGGATGCCGCACCGGTGTATGGCGAGAACAGGAGCTTTCTACTGGACTGCTGCGATCTTGTTCTGATCGACCCTCCCGGGACGGGATATACCTTTGTGCGGGACGACGTGAAAGCGAAGTACTTCAACACCGTGGGCGACGCGCAGGCGGTAGGGCAGTTCATTCAGGACTGGCTAAAGGACCACGGACGGGAGGAGTCCCCGGTTTATCTTCTTGGCGAGAGCTACGGCACCATCCGCAATCTGGCGGTGGCCGATGTGCTGCTGGAAAAGGTGGATCTCGCGGGTATCGTCAGCATCGGGACTTCCTTCAACGTGGGTTCTCCCACGACCATGCTGGTGGAGCCCAACGTCCGGCGTCTGGGGGCCAACGCGGCTTGCTGCTGGTATCACCTGCACCGGGACGAGATGCCGCAGCGGCAGTTCGTGCAGGAGGCCATGGACTTCGCCTACGGCGCATACGCCCGCGCACTGCTGCTGGGCAGCCGCCTGCCTGCCGGAGAATTTGAGCAGACGCTGGACAAGCTGCACTATTATACCGGTCTGGATCGGGATACCCTGCGCAAGGGCGGTCTGCGGTTCGATGAGATGACCTACCTCACCAAAATGCTGCCGGGACAGCTGGTCAGCGCCTATGACTCCCGAATGACCCGTCAGCTGAAGGGCGAAATGACGGAGGAGGAGTGGAACCGGGAGATATTCAGCGAGCCGTTCTTCGCCTTTGCGGACGGAGCCATTTCCGATGCCCTTGTCCGCTATACGGAGGAGGATATTTCCCGGCCCGAAGGCCGGGAGGTCGGCGGCGATATACTTCAGATCGCCATGGATTGGGACTATGCCGCGCTGAAAAAGGACACGCTGACGCTGCCGGCGGAGCTTATGGAGCGAAGCAGCGCGCTGCGGTTCTTCTTTGTGGCCGGGTACTACGATCTGCAGTCCACCTTTGACTTTGTCACATATTTCCTCGGGCGGTACGCCCTGCCTGCAGAGCGCGTGAAGTTCTGCGTCTACGATACCGGCCACGCGGCCTATGTAGGCGGCGACGCGGCGAAAAAGGTCTGTGATGACATGCGCAGCTTTATCGCTGGCCGGAAATAATGAGAATATACGAGGAGGTAGTATCATGATTTTGAAGAATTGTCGCCTCATCCCGGAGCTTACCGAGGGCTACAGCGGAGCGATGGCGGATATCCTTATCGAGAATGGAAATATCGCCGCTATTGGCTCGTGCGGCACTATTGCCGCAGAGGGCGAGACGCTGGACGCCGCCGGAAAAACGGTGCTGCCGGGGCTGTTTGACCTGCACGCCCATCTGATGCTGGTCAATGCGGATTTCTACGGCCTGCTGATGAAGGACAGCAATGCCGCCATGGTGGACTGCATCCGCTTTGCCAAGAACTACCTGAAGTACGGCTACACCACGGTCCGCGACTGCGGAGGCCCCAGCTACACGAATATCGCCGTGCGGGATGCCATTCGCGATGGCGTGATCTCCGGACCGGACGTTATCAGCTGCGGCCTTATCCTGACGCCTACCGCCAAGGGCAACGGCACCTTTTCCAACATTTATGACGAGATCGACGATCCCAAGGACCTGATGCACGCCGTAAGGCGGGACATCTGCCACGGTGCTGACTTTATTAAGTACATGGCCACAGGCTCTGTGGCCAACCCGGGCGGCAAGCCGGGCGAGCTGGTGGCAACGCCGGAGGAGCTGCGCGCCGTCAGCGATGCGGCGTCCTTCTGCAACACCTATGTGGCCGCCCATTGCCACGGGCTGGAGGGCATCAAGCAGTGCATCCGCAACGGCATCTATACCATCGAGCACGCCACCTATATCGACGATGAGTGCATCGATATGATCCTGCATCAGGAGAGACAAAGTGCTTTAGTACCCACTTTTGCCTGTATGTATGAGCGGTACATGAATTTTGACGAGGTGCGCGACGCAGATAACGAAATATCCGTGCAGTGCCATGCCGCTTTTGTGGCTGCCAGAGAGGGTATCCGAAAGGCCAGCCAGGCCGGCGTGCTGGTGGGCTGGGGCACGGACCAGACTATGCAGGAGATGCTGGAAATGCCCGGCAGAGAGTTCGTGGCAAGAGAGCACATGGGCCTTTCCAATGTAGAGCTGCTGAAGCAGGCCACCATCAACAGCGCCAAAATCGTAAAGCAGGACGACAGAAAAGGCACGGTCAAGGTCGGAAAAGCGGCCGACCTCATCGTGATCGACGGCGATCCCGTGGCGGACATCTCCGTCATGAACCAGGAGCCGGTACACGTCCTGAAAAACGGCGTGAAGGTCACGGTGTAACGGCCGACGTACTTGTTTACTGTCAACCATACTCTTCTCACAAGGAGGAAAGCGCCGGCCTTGCAGTCGGCGCTTTCCTCTTTCCTGAAAAAATATGTATATTGTTTTATCATTTCTTGCTGCGGTCACCTCCGGTGTGGCGGTGATCTTTCAGAAAAAAGGTACCTACGGGAAAAATATGATCCAAATCAGCGCCGTTCATCTGCTGGCGCTGTTCGTGACCGTCCTCTGCGTGACACTGCTGAAGGGCGGGCCGGTGCAGTTTGTATCTGTGCCGAGCAGAAGCTGGTTCCTTGCTGCCGTTTCCGGACTGGTGCAGGCCGGTTCATGGGTCGCGTATTTCTTCGCCATGGAGAAGGCCAACGTCAGCTTTCTGATGGTCTTGGACAAGACCGGTATCATCGTCACCATACTGTTGGCGGCGGTATTTCTTGATGAGAGGATCACGCTTGTCATGCTGCTGGGCAGTATGCTGATCCTGGCCGGTACAGCCCTCATGGGAGATCTTAAGGGCGCCGGATGCCTGTCGGGCAGCGGAAACCGCTGGATACTCTGGGGGATCGTGTCTCCTGTTCTGCAGGCTGTATCCAATATTCTGGCGGCGCTGGATACAGCACCGGTAGATACAGCGGTGACCACCATACGGATGCTCGTTGTCACCGTCTGCCTCTGCGTTTTGGCAGCTGTAAGGGAAGGATCATTCCGCCAGCTTGGTCAGCTGGGTCGCAGGCGGATATTCATGCTGGCGGCAGGCGGTGTGATCTTGGGCGTGTCGTACCTGCTCATGTATAAGGCGTATTCTATGGGAAAGGCGTCCACTGTGACAGCCATTGTGCGGGCGAATTTCCTGGTCACGACACTGCTGGCGGGGATCGTTTTCCATGAACGCCTGTCCAAAAAAGGAGTGGCCGGATTTATTGCGGTATGCGCCGGCGTTGCACTTTTCGTCGTCTGATAAGATAAGACCACCACTGCTGCCATACGCGGAGCGGAAACGTCCAAAGAGGCTTTCCAATTTTTTTTGAGAAGCATCTGGGCGTTGCATAACGCGACGCGGCGCGGTATGGAATGTGATGTCGGATATTAGAACTTGATTGCTTTTACAATTCCTGATTGTACAAAAAGATTATCTTGTCACAAAAAGTCGTTTGAAAAAGTTGCTTGTATAAAGAAAAGGTCCCCTGAAAAAGTTTTGCATTTGCGATATACTTTGATAGAATCAAAGCTTGACAGGGAGAATGTCGCAATGCTGAAACGAAAAATTGAAGACCGGTTGGCCGAATGGAAGAATACCCTCGAACGTAAACCGTTGATTATCAAGGGGTGCAGGCAGTGCGGTAAGACCTTTTCCGTGCTGGAGTTTGCCAGAAAGAACTATAAGCATGTGGTTTATCTCAATTTCTTTGAAAATCCTGACTACGCTTCCGTTTTTTCAGGATCGTTAGAGATCGACAACATCGTCATGATGCTCTCTGCGTTACTGGGCAAAGAAGCGGTCTTTGAGACCGGAGAGACTGTTTTGGTGCTGGATGAGATTCAGGATTGTCCCGAAGCGCGGACGGCTTTGAAATTTTTCCGGATTGATGGCCGGTACGATGTGATCAGCACGGATTCTCTGCTGGGCGTTAAAGGCTATGGCAAAGAGCCAAAGTCGGTTCCTGTCGGTTCAGAGACCGTGATCGACATGTATCCGTTGGACTTTGAAGAATTTTTGTGGGCGAACGGTATCTCTGAACCGGTCATTGCTATGCTGCAAAAATCGTTGGATGCCGAAACACCGGTGCCGGAAGCGCTGCACAACCGTATGAGGCAGCTTTTGCTGCAATACGCGGTCGTGGGCGGAATGCCGGATGCCGTACAGACATTTGTGGACAGCAAGCAGATGGACGAGGTGCTCCGCATCCAGCGGGACATTGTGCGTTCCTATGAGGACGATATGGTGAAATATGCGGAGAAGAAAGACAAATCCCGCATCAAGGAGTGTTTCCAATCTATCCCGCGTCAGTTGGTCAAGGAAAACAAGAAGTTTCAGTATTCTGTGGTGCGAAGAGGTTCCACCGCGGCCAAATACGCCGGGAGCCTGCAATGGATCGAGGATGCGGGGATCATTGCCCGCTGCTATAATCTTTCCATTACGGAGCTGCCGTTGGACGGCAATGCTGAGGAGGATACCTTCAAGGTATATATGCGGGACATGGGCCTGTTCGTCAGCATGTTGGAGGACGGTACGCAGTACGACATTCTGCAAGGCAACCTGTATGGCTACAAGGGAGCCATCTTCGAAAATCTGATCGCGGACATTTTTACCAAGATGGGGCGGAAGCTTTACTATTTCCGTAAGGATTCCGGTCTGGAGGTGAATTTTGTGATCCGCTACAAGGGAGAGTGTACACTTGTGGAGGTAAAAGCGACCACTGGGAATGTCAAGAGCACAAAAACGATATTGAAGCATCCGGAGAAGTATCATGTTGAAAATGCCATTAAATTGGGCGACTACAATGTCGGACGAATGGGACAGATATTGACATTGCCATTGTATATGGCGTTTCTGCTGCGGGCGCTTTGAATGTTATGCGGACTTGACGATGCGGAGCAATCCCCAATACCGGAAGGAGGGAGATGTATGATCTATTTTACCGCGGACACACATTTCGGACATGAAAATGTGATCCGCTTTTGTGACCGACCCTTTTCCAGTGCCAATGAAATGGATGAGGCGATGATCGCCAACTGGAATGCTCGCGTGAGGGGCAATGATACCGTTTATATTCTGGGAGATATGTTTTTTCGTTCAACAAATGCGGAGACGAGTTTGCAACGTCTCAAGGGAAAGAAACGTTTGATCGTTGGCAATCATGATAGTTCATGGATGACGAAATTTGACTACGCGCGTTACTTTGTAAGTGTGGACAGCTTTCTGGAAACCTCGGACGGGCAACATTCACTGACGTTGTGTCACTATCCGTTGCTGTTATGGAAGCACACGCGGCGGTCTTATATGATCCATGGACATATCCACAATGATAAGACCGCTGACTTTTGGCCGCTGATCGCCGCACGGGATAATGTGCTGAACGCAGGTGTGGATGTGAACGGTTTCTGTCCAGTGACTTTTGATGAGCTGCTGGAGAACAACCGAAGATTCAAAACAGAGAAATAATGCCTATCTTTGCAAGACGCCAAATGAAGCGCGGTGTTCGATCTGCGTTTGCGCGGTACGGTGTTCCTCAACTATATGAGCTATCTTCACTGCGATGAAAGCCCGAAAAATCACTCTTTTACTTTGGCGGGTTCTATGCTATACTAACATCATACGGCGCAAGTTGAATGGGAGGTTCAGCCTATGAATGCATTCATTCCTGTGGAAATTCTGGATATGCTGTCCTATCACTCAACGCTGGGCCAAAGCTTGAAGCAAATTTCCCTGAGCAAAACGCCAATCGAAGTGATCCTTGATGATATCGCAAGGTATCGGGCGAGCTATATTGACACATTGGCGCAGGAGAATTTGATCGGCTCCCGCTTCAAGAGCGAGGATTCGATCCTGCGAAAATACCGAAAAACGATTGCTAACCATGGTGGATTCAAGCAGTGCTTTAATGATGTGCTTGGTTTCCGGCTTCGCTTCGATGAATATCCGGACAGATATCCAGAGTATTTTCGGGTGGTCGATTTAAGGAACGGAAAACAGGTGGATGATGGATACCGCGCGATCCATCTTTATTACCAGAGAGATAATTTAGCCTACCCGATAGAAGTGCAGCTGTGGTGCGGGAAAGACTATTACTTCAACCTTTGGAGCCACCAGTACGTTTACAAATACAAAAGTCCGGAAATCGGAAAACAGCTTTATCTGGAATACGCTGCGGGAAAGATCACGACTGAGCGGGAATTTCAGGAGCGATTGCAGGAATTGGAGGTGCGTGACAATGGGTGACAGAAAGATTTATATTGTTGCAAAGGTATTTGACCAACAGGGTTGCATTGCCTATCTTTGCAAAACGCCCAATGAAGCGCGGTGCCTGCCGGGAACGTTGGAGGCGCTGCGGGCGGACGGCGTTCAGATCGTCATTCTGGATTCACCTGAGATCTACTCCGAGTATGCGCCGTATACCTATATTGAGGACATGAAGGAATTCATTGACAAGGTCACTGAAATGAACCGAGCTGCCTGACCCGTGACCAGTCCAGACTACTATTTGACTACTACTGTGAAAAACCTCTGAGTCCTTGCGCCACAAGGGTTCCGAGGTTTTCTCATAAATCGCCGGAAATTTGTGCAATACCAACCAAACCCTTGTGCCGCAACGCTTTCCGGCTTGACGGCCTGATAACTCCGACTCTAAAGGCCG
>UMLM01043461.1_pt1 | contig 10418 bp, 8 predicted proteins | sample 1966571 | NCBI WGS metagenome assembly UMLM01 (sample SAMEA4836203, study PRJEB28245) | human gut metagenome | biome: gut microbiome; material: fecal sample | place: Denmark | collected 2008 | reverse complement strand
CGGCCTCGAGCGGCATGACGTGCTGGCCGAGGAGCGAGACGATCATGCCCGCGAGCACGTCGCCGCTCCCGCCGGTGGCGAGGCCGGGATTTCCTGTTGCGTTGCGGTAGACGTTCAGCCCGTCGGTGAGGACCGTGCAGCAGCCCTTGAGCAGGACGACACAGCCAGTCTCCGCAGAGACGCGCATCGCCTCGGAAACCGGGTCGCGGTGCAGCGGGTCGCCGCCAAGGCGGAGAAATTCGCCGCCGTGCGGCGTGAGGACAATGGGACAGGCGCTCTCGCGCAGTACATCCTTATGCGCGGCGAGCGCGTTTATGCCGTCGGCGTCCAGCACGAGCGGCACGCGGCAGCGGCGGACAAGCGATGCGCAGAGCGCCGTCAGCTCCTCCGACCGGCCGAGGCCGGGTCCCAGGAGCACGGCGTCCATCGCCTTCATGCGCGCGCCGATCGGCTCGAGCGCGGCAAGGCTGAGCCGTCCTTTCCCGTCGCACGGGAGCGGAAAGACGATCTCGCTGCCCGACGCGGCGGCCACGATCGGATAGATCTTCTCCGGCACGCCGAGGTACACGAGTCCGGAGCCGGTACGCAGCGCGGCCTTTGCCGCAAGCCTTGCCGCACCCGTCAATCCCTCCGAGCCGCAGAGCAGCAGCACCTTTCCGTAATCGCCCTTGTGCGTGTCGCGCTTGCGGACGGGAAACAGCTCCCGCACAAAGCGAGCGTCCGTCTGCTGCGCGATCCATGCGGCCTTTGCCATGCTTCTCGCCTCCCCTTTTTCGTTATTATATGCCATTTGGGCCGGACAGTCAAATTTTTCTCTTGCGAAACTGAAGGCAATATGCTAAGATAGCTCTGATATTGGAAAAGCAAGGATCGGGTGTCCGGATTTCGTCCCGCCGCTTCAGAGAGGGCAGCAATGCTGAGAGCTGTCTACGGCAGAAATACCAGGCCTTCCCCCGGGAGCTGCGCGTCTGAAACCGTAAGGATGTCTCTGAGAAGTAGGACGTGCCGGGTGACGCCGTTACACGTTGGAGTGCGCCGTTCGGCGAATTGCGGGTGGTACCGCGGAAGCAGGTCTTTCGTCCCCTTTTGTGGGAGGAAAGGCTTTTTCTTTTCCCTTTGCGGCGCCGATCAATTTGTAAATTACGAAAAAGGAGATTTTCGTCGTATGAAAGAACAACTGGAAAAGATCCGCTCGGAGGCGCTGGCTGCGCTGAACGAGGCAAAGGATTCCGCCGAGCTGGATGCGCTGCGCGTCCGCTTCCTCGGCAAGAAGGGCGAGCTGACCGCGGTGCTCAAGATGATGGGCAAGCTGTCCGCTGAAGAGCGCCCGGTCATGGGTCAGGCGGCCAACAACGTCCGCGCCGCCATCGAGGAAAAGCTCGAGGAGACGAAGACCGCGCTGAAGGCCCGCGCACTGGACGCGCGGCTGGACGCCGAGGCCATCGACGTGACCATCCCCGGCAAGCCCGTGGAGCTGGGCCACCGCCACCCAATGAACAAGGCGCTCGACGAGGCGAAGGACATCTTCATCTCCATGGGCTTCAAGATCCTCGACGGCCCGGAGGTCGAGCTGGCCGATTATAACTTCACGCGCCTGAACATCGCGGAGAACCACCCATCGCGCGACCGCAGCGACACGTTCTATATCACCGAGGACGAATCCGTCCTGCTCCGCACGCAGACCAGCCCGATGCAGATCCGCGCGATGGACGAGATCAAGCAGCCGCCGATCCGCGTCCTGGCCCCAGGCCGTGTGTACCGCAAGGACGAGGTCGACGCAACGCACTCCCCAATGTTCCACCAGATCGAGGGTCTTGTCGTCGACAAGGGCATCACGATGGCGGACCTCAAGGGTACGCTCGAGACACTGATCAAGGCGATGTACGGCGCGGACTCGGTCATCCGGTTCCGTCCGCACCACTTCCCGTTCACCGAGCCGAGCTGTGAAGTCGACGTGCAGTGCTTCAAGTGCCGCGGCGCGGGCTGCCCGACGTGCAAGGGCGAGGGCTGGATCGAGCTGCTGGGCGCGGGCATGGTACACCCGAAGGTGCTCGAAAACTGCGGCATCGACCCCGAGGTCTATTCCGGCTTCGCGTTCGGCATCGGCCTCGAGCGCATGGCGATGCGCCGCTATAAGATCAGCGACCTGCGCATGATCTTCGAAAACGACATCCGCTTCCTGTCGCAGTTTTAAGGAGGGCTGAACGATGAATATTTCGAGAAACTGGCTCAAAGAGTTTGTAGATATTGAGGCGACTGACCGCGAATACGACGAGATCATGACGATCGCGGGCCAGAAGGTCGAGACAACAACGCGCATGGACGCCGAGATCAAAAATGTCGTCGTCGGCAAGGTGCTCTCGATGGCGCGGCATGAAAATTCCGACCACATGTGGGTCTGCATGGTCGACGTCGGCGCGGAGCAGCCCGTCCAGATCGTGACCGGCGCGCAGAACGTCCACGAGGGCGACCTTGTGCCCGTGGCGCAGCACAATTCCTGGCTCCCCGGCGGCGTGCATATCACGAAGGGCAAGCTCCGCGGCGTGGAGTCCTGCGGCATGCTCTGCTCGTTCAAGGAGCTGGGTCTGACGCAGAACGATGTGCCGGACGCATACGAGGACGGCATCTGGATTCTGAACAACGAGGACTGCACCGTCGGCGAGGACATCAACCACGTCATGGGTACGGACGATTCGATCGTCGAATTTGAGATCACGAACAACCGCCCGGACTGCTATTCCCTGCTGGGCCTCGCCCGCGAGACCGCCGCAGCGTTCAATGTCCCGATGCAGCACCATGAGCCGGTCGTCAAGGGCGGCGCGGAGGGCGTCCTGCCCGAGCTGCTGGATGTCGAGGTTCCTGCCGAAGATCTCTGCCTGCGCTACACCGCGCGCATGGTGCGCAACGTCAAAATTGCACCTTCACCCAAGTGGATGCGTCAGCGCCTGCGCTCCGCCGGCATCCGACCGATCAACAACATCGTCGACATCACGAACTATGTCATGGTCGAATACGGCCAGCCGATGCACGCCTTCGATTATCGCTATGTCAAGGGCGGCAAGATCATCGTCCGCCGCGCGGGCGAGGACAAGACGCTCACCACGCTCGACGGCAGCGTCCGTCAGCTCCAGCCCGACATGCTTGTCATCGCGGACGAGACGAAGCCCGTCGGTCTGGCCGGCATCATGGGCGGCGAGAACAGCGAGATCGTGGACGACACCGTCGACGTCGTGTTCGAGTCGGCCAACTTCCTCGGCGCATCCATCCGCAAGACCGCGCTGGCCCTCGGCATGCGTACCGATGCTTCGGCGAAATTTGAAAAGGACATCGACCCGATGCTGACCGTTCCGGCGGTCAACCGTGCATGTGAACTGGTCGAGATGCTCGGCGCAGGCGAAGTTGTCGACGGGATGATCGACATTCTGAACTATATTCCGGAGCCTGTCACCCTTCCGCTTGAGCCTGCCAAGATCAATGCCCTGCTCGGCACCGACATTCCCGAGGCCGACATGATTGAGTATCTGCGGCGCGAGGAAGTCCCAGTCGTGGACGGCATGGTGCAGGTTCCCTCGTGGCGGCCCGACCTTCGCTGCATGGCGGATCTTGCCGAGGAAGTGGCACGGTATTACGGCTATAACCGGATTGAGACGACGCTGATGCGCGGCGCGACGACGATGGGCGGCTATTCCGAGACGCAGAAGCTGGAGAACGCGGCAGGCGCGGCAGCGCGCGCGATGGGCTACAGCGAGATCATCACCTATTCCTTCGTCTCGCCGTCCACATTTGATTCCATCCGCATCCCGGCAGACTCTCCCCTGCGCAAAACCGTCAAGCTCATCAACCCGCTGGGCGAGGATCGCTCGATCATGCGGACCGTCATCCTGCCGAGCATGCTGGACATTCTGGCGCGAAACTTTGCGCTGAAGAACAAGGGCGTCAAGCTCTATGAGCTGGGCAAGATCTATCTCCCGGTCGAGGGCCAGACCCTCCCCGATGAGCCGAAGCGCCTGATCTTCGGCACGTATGGCGAGCACGAGGACTTCTTCTCGATGAAGGGCGAGATCGTCGCGCTGCTCGAGCAGCTGAACGCCAAGCCCGCGACGTTCGTCGCCGAGAAGCAGAACCCGAGCTACCATCCGGGCCGCTGCGCCAACATTCTCATCGACGGCAAGGTCATGGGCGTCCTCGGCCAGATCCATCCGCTGATTGCGGAGAACTACGGCATCGGCGCGGATGTGTATGTCGCAGAGCTGGACTTCACAGCGCTCGAGGGCGCGCTGGAGCCGGAGCGTGTGTTCCACAGCCTGCCGAAGTTCCCCACCGTCACGCGCGACCTCGCGCTCGTCTGCGACGAGTCCATCACGGTCGGCGCGCTGGAGGACTGCATTGCGGAAGCGGGCGGCAAGCTGCTGCGCAAGATCGACCTGTTTGACATCTATCGCGGCCCCGGCATCGCACCGGGCAAAAAGAGCGTTGCCTTCTCGCTCGAGCTGCGCGCCGACGACCGGACGCTGACCGACGAGGACTCCGTCAACACCGTCAACCGCGTGCTGGACGCGCTGCGCGAAAAGCTGGACGTCGTGCTGCGCTGAATCCTGCGGCCTGAATATTGCAGTCTCTAATACCATATACTGTGGCGTGGACAAACTTGTAACACAAATGAAATGTTTCCCCTGTTTACAATGTTCGGCAAGTATAGTATGATGGTGACAGAAAACAGCAAAGGAGGCTGCACAGCATGGATGACAATACGATCAAATTTGTAGTTCCCGATGACACGACAGAAGAAATGAAAGCGATCCTCACCGCGGTTTACGGCGCGCTGAGCGAAAAAGGCTACAACCCGATCAATCAGATCGTGGGCTATCTGCTGTCTGAGGACCCGACCTATATCACCAACTATAACAATGCGCGCAGCCTCATCTGCAAGCTCGACCGCGATGAGCTGTTACAGGAGCTGGTGCGGCATTATCTGTTCGAGTAAGAGAACTTCAAAAGGGTTTTAGCAGACGGTCATATTGACCGTCTGCTTTTCCTTGCTTTCCGGTTCGTTTTTTGGTATAATAATCATAATCGTATATTCTCCCAACCCAAAACATCCAAATTCCCAGGCATTTTTTGAATTTCGGGCCAAATTGCAAAAATCCGCGCATAGACGTTGACAATTAAGTGACAACGTGTTACAATTTGGTTACATGTATGCAGGAGGTATCTATGGCAGAGGAAAAATCGATCCTGACCTACAAGGGCAAGCCCCTGATGCGAAAGGATAACGTGGTATATTACGGCTCGATGGCCGATTCGCATATTGTGATGCTGCAAATTCTGGAGACGAAAAAGGTGAACGGTGAAGACATTGCAAGCAAGGTCTCCGTGGAACTTCAGCTCACCGATCCCAACGCGAGAGCGCGGGACCGCATCGTGAAAAAATCCGAAAAAGACGGCTTCTACACGGCGTTGGATGTTGGCTGTGTGTGGCTGAAGCGGGCGCTGGCAAACAAGTAACGTTTCGATAGACAGCGCATTGGGGATTTGGGAGAACAGATATGAAGAAACTCATCAGAACGTTGACGCTGACCATCGGCGTCTGTCTGGCCTTGCTCTGTTCCGTGCAGGCCATTGAACTGAAAACCGGCATCGGCATCGTAGAGACGAACGGGCTGCGCCTGCGGGCCAAGCCCAGCACTGAGGCGGACATTCTCGACAACGCCTCCTACGGCGACAACGTGGTCATCATCCGCGAATCCGGCGATTTCTACCTCGTCGACTACAATTTGCAGATCGGCTATATGGCCAAGGGCTATGTGACGTTCAAGGAACGGGAAAACGTAGAGCTTGGCTATGGCAAGGTCGTGGACGCGTCGGTCAACATGCGCGCCAAGCCCGACCCGGCGAGCGATCTTGCGGCCACGCTGAACGCTGGCGACAAGGCATACATCATCGGCTTCAACTGCGGCTGGTACAAGGTGCAGTACAACGGCCTGACCGGCTATATCCGGAGCGACCTGCTGGAGCTGACGGAAAAGCCGAAGACGAACACGGGCGGCGCGGTCTCCGCCGGGCAGCAGCTGGTCGACCTCGCGAAGCAGTATCTCGGCACGCCCTATGTCTGGGGCGGCACGACGCCGAGCGGTTTTGACTGTTCCGGCTTCACGCAGTATCTCTGCAAGCAGCTCGGCTACACGATCAAGCGCACGGCGGCGCAGCAGCTCTCAAACGGCAGTGCGGTCACGAATCTTCAGGTTGGCGATCTGGTGTTTTTCAACAATACATATTCCTCGTCCCTCGCGGCGACACACGTCGGCATCTACACCGGCGACAATCAGTTCATCCACGCGGCTGCGGGCGGCGTGAAGATCACGGATCTTTCCGATTCGTTCTACGCGAGCCGCTATGTGGGTGCAAGAAGAATTTTTTGAATCTCAGGTATGAAAGAATGAGAAGCCGTACAGACTATCTGTGCGACTTCTTTTTCATTTTTCCATTCCTCTTGACCGTGAAGGTGTAAACCTTCACGGTATTTTTTATACTGCGTTGTCGGGCCATTCCGAAGACGGTCGACGCTGCCCGCCGTTTCCGCTTCACAGCGCCGCTTCCGCTGAAGTTCCCCTGAAAAAGCAGTTGTTGACCATAACCATAATTCTCTATGGCCTGCACCAAGTTATTCACATTGTCCACAATTTTGTCCACAGCGATTTTTCCTTTGTATATCAAGTCCTTCCGGACTTTTCTAAAAATTTGTCAGGTTCTGCAAACGAAGCACTTTCGCACACGAAACCGCGAAACTTGTTTACATAACGCATAATTTGCAGGAATCTTGTCATCAAATTGTAAACATTAACCCTCTGTGCCGCTTCCGACACAGAGGGCGATTTTCGCGTTTATTCGGAATAGTCCATGGAGATGGGCCGTGTGGCAAAGGCGTTCAGCTCCTGACCGGCGCGTGTCCCGGCGAGGTATTCGTAATAGCCCTGACTGCCGATCATCGCGCCGTTGTCGCCGCAGAGCTTCAGCGGCGGCTTGTAGAGCGCCGCGCCGAGCTTGGCGCACTCCCGTTCAAATTCCCCGCGGATCCACGAGTTCGCGGCCACGCCGCCCGCGATCGCGAGCTTGCGGTACCCGGTCTCGCGCAGCGCCTGCATCGTCCGCGGGACGAGCATCTCGCTGACCGCCTTGGAAAACGACGCGCAGAGCGACGGCACGTCGATCTCCTCGCCCTTCTGCTCATGCTGATGGATGAGGTTCAGCGCGGCGGTTTTCAGACCGGAGAACGAAAAATCGAGCGGATTGCCGCTGAGCTTCGTGTGCGGCAGTGGATATTTCTCCGCGTCGCCGGTCTGCGCCATGCGGTCGAGCGCCGCGCCGCCCGGATACGGCATGCCGAGCACACGCGCCACCTTGTCAAAGCACTCGCCCGCCGCGTCATCGCGCGTCGAGCCGAGGATGCGGAACTTCGTATAGTCCTGCACGTCGACGATCATGCTGTGCCCGCCGGACACGACGAGACAGAGGAACGGCGGCTCCAGCTCCGGATAGGCCAGATAGTTCGCCGCAATGTGTCCCCGGATGTGGTGCACCGGCACGAGCGGCACCCCGAGCCCCAGCGCCGCGAGCTTCGCGAAGTTCACCCCGACGAGCACCGCGCCGATCAGCCCCGGCGCATACGTCACGGCCACGGCGTCGATGTCGCCGCGCGTAAGCTGTGCCTGCTCCAGCGCCTGATCTGCGAGGCCGTAGATGGCCTCGATGTGCTTGCGCGACGCGATCTCCGGCACCACGCCGCCATACAGTTTATGCAGCTCCACCTGCGAGGAGATGCAGTCCGTCAGCACCTCGCGCCCGTCGCGCACGATGGCAACCGCCGTTTCGTCGCAGGAAGATTCGATTGCCAGAATGTTCATGCCGTCAAGTCCTTTCTGAGGATGCGCGCATCCTCCTTCGGATGGAAGTAATAGTTTGGCCGCCGCCCGATCTCAGTAAAGCCGAGCGCGGCATAGAGGCGGATGGCCGCCTCGTTGGAATCGCGCACCTCGAGCGTCAGCACCTCTGCGCCCTTTTCTGTCCGCAGCGCCGCACACAGCGCATTGACCAGCGCCGCCGCAATCCCCTGCCGCCGGTGCTCCGCGCCAACGGCCAGATTCATCATATCCGCCTCGCCGAGCACGGTTTGGCTCCCGACGTAGCCGAGGACCGTTTCGCCCTTCGCTGCCACGAGCCAGAGGCTCAGCTCGTTTTCCAGTTCTTTTGCGATCACCTGCTCCGGCCACGGGTCGGAAAAGCACGCCCGCTCCATCGCCGCGACCTGCGGCACGTCCGCCGCGGTCATGGCCCGAATGTTCCAGTTCATTTCGCCGCATACCAGCTTTCTCCGATCTTGGCCTCGGCCAGCAGCGGCACCTTCAGCGTCATCACGTGCTCCATCTGTTCCGCCACGAGCTTTCGCACCGTCTCGGCCTCCTCCACCGGACACTCGACGATCAGCTCGTCGTGTACCTGCAAAATGAGCCGCGCGCGCAGCTTTGCTTGACGCAGCGCCGTGTCGACATGGAGCATCGCCAGCTTGATGATGTCCGCCGCCGTGCCCTGGATCGGCGTGTTGAGCGCCACACGCTCGCCGAACGAACGGATGTTGAAATTGCTGCTCTTCAGCTCCGGCAGATCGCGCCGCCGGCCGAAGAGCGTCGTCACATAGCCGTCCTCCTTCGCCTTTGCGACAATGTCGTGCATATACGCGCGCACACCGGAATAATTTGCAAGATACGACTCGATATACGCCTTGGCCTCCTTGCGCGTCACGCCGATGTCCTCGGCGAGGGAAAATTCCGAAATGCCGTAGACAATGCCGAAATTGACGGCCTTCGCGTGCCGCCGCTGGAGCGGCGTGACCTGCTCCGGCTCCACGCCGAAGACCTGCGCCGCCGTCGCCGTGTGGACGTCCATCCCGCTCCGAAACGCCTCCTGCATCCGCGCGTCATCCGCAATGTGCGCGAGCACGCGCAGCTCGATCTGGCTGTAATCCGCGTCGACAAAGACGCAGCCGTCCGCCGGGACGAACATCCGGCGGATCTCACTGCCAAGCTCCGTCCGCACAGGGATATTCTGCAAATTCGGCTCCGTGGACGAGAGACGCCCCGTCGCCGTCACCATGTTCTGGAACGTCGTGTGGATGCGCCCGTCGTCCGCGATCTCCTTCACAAGGCCGTCGGCATACGTCGATTTCAGCTTGGCCAGCATCCGATAGTCCAGAATGGCCTGCACGATCGGATGCTTGTTTTTCAGCTTTTCGAGCACCTCCGCGTTCGTGGAATAGCCGCTTTTCGTCTTCTTCATCGCAGGCATTCCCAGCTTTTCAAACAGCAGCTCCCCGAGCTGCTTCGGCGAGTTGATGTTGAATTCCCCGCCTGCATAACCATAAATGATGTCCTGGCAGGCCGCGACCCGCTCCGAGAGCATATTGCCGAACGCGACCAGCGCCAGCTGGTCGACGAGCACGCCCGCCGTCTCCATCCGCGCCAGCACCGCGCAGAGCGGCAGCTCCATGTCATAATACAGCTCCTGCATCCCCTGCGCTTCCAGCTTCGCGGGCAGCACCGCATAGAGTGCCGCGACCGCCGCCGTCCGCGCGAACAGATTCGCCGTAACCGCCGCCTCGCCCAGTTCCTTTTCGTCCGCGAGGCCGATCTGACTGCCGCAGTACTGCACGAACATCCGGTCGACCGTATAGCTTCCCTGCGTCGCATCGAGCAGATAGCCCGCTAGCGCTGTGTCAAAGCAGAAGCCCTCTATGGGCAGTCCCTGCTCCAGCAGCGCACGCATCGTCTCCTTGACGTCGTGCGTCACCTTCCGGATGTTCCCCGCGCAGAGTCCGCGCAGGAACGCCTCATATCCCTCGCCAAGCGCCTTCCGGGAAAAAAGCCATGCGGTATCTCCGTCATCCATGACCGCCACGGACGAATGATCGGCCGAAAACAGCAAAAATACCCGTTCTTTTTCTGCAAACTGCCGTAGCAGTGCCTCGGCCCGCGCCGCGTCCGTCACGATCTCAGACTGACACTCGCCCTCATAGACCTCCGGCTCCGCCGGCTTCGGTGGATGGAGATGATAGCGCGCTGCAAGGCGCGAAAATTCGAGCTTCTGGAACAGCGCCCACAGCGCATCGTTGTCCGCCTCGCGCACGAGGCAGTCCTCGGGCCGGAAGTCGACCGGCGCTTCGCAGCGGATCGTCGCAAGATCGTAGGAGAGGTAGGCGTTTTCGCGCCCGGCCTCGAGCTTTTTGCGCACCGAGTCCTTCAATTCGTCCAGATGCGCATACACGCCGTCCAGCGTGCCATACTGCACGAGCAGCTGCGTCGCCGTCTTCGGGCCGACGCCCGCCACGCCCGGAATGTTGTCCGAGCTGTCGCCCATCAGGCTCTTGA
>UMLM01044602.1_pt1 | contig 10440 bp, 7 predicted proteins | sample 1966571 | NCBI WGS metagenome assembly UMLM01 (sample SAMEA4836203, study PRJEB28245) | human gut metagenome | biome: gut microbiome; material: fecal sample | place: Denmark | collected 2008 | reverse complement strand
ATATCAATGACCTCCTTTTCTTGGTTTTTAAGATATTTTTTATTAGTATATTTTTGTGAAGATGGATAGTTTCTAATATTATACTAACGCACAATTTTACAACTTAAAAGAAAAAATTCCCAATTTGTTTCGTTGAAAATATACCAGACAAAGAAAATAAAATTACAGCAGTGATAATCTCATTAGAAAGGAAAAAGTATGGAAGAAAACTTATATTGCCTGCGAAAAGGAACCAGGCTCATAGGCCGATATACCATTGAAGGCGTATTAGGCCAGGGAGGATTTGGCATCACCTATCTTGGCATGGATGAACTGCATAAGAAGAAAGTCGCCATCAAAGAATTCTTTCCACAGGGAATCGTGACGAGGAATATCGAGTATGAAGATACCGTAACAGTCACCTTAGTTGGGGAAAAAGAGAACTATGATAAAGGAAAAGAGAGATTCTTAAAAGAAGCGCAAACAATGGCAATGTTCAGCAAAGATAAGGGAATCGTTAAGGCGTTAGACTTTTTTGAAATAAACAACACAGCCTACATTGTCATGGAGTACTTAGAGGGAGTTACTTTAAAGCAGTATTTAAGAGAAAATGAAAGAATCGATGCTGAAGATTTAGTGGAATTACTCGTACCATTAATTGAAGCACTTGACGAGATCCACAGTCAGGGCTTAATCCACCGTGACATCAGTCCGGATAACATCATGGTACTGCCCGATGGCAGAATAAAGCTAATGGACTTTGGAGCGGCAAGAGACTACACCGAATTCGGAGAAAAAAGCCTTTCCATCGTACTAAAACCGGGATATGCCCCACCAGAACAGTATCAGACCCATGGCGTACAGGGACCGTGGACCGATATCTACGCCCTCTGCGCCACTATGTATAAGTGTATCACCGGAGAGAATCCACCAGATGCGATAGATCGCTTAGTGGACGATCACCTTAAAAAAATATCTGCATTCGGGTTCACTGTTTCACCACAGATAGAAGAAGCAATCATAAAAGGAATGAGCGTTGCGGCAAAAGACCGATATCAGAACGTTGGGGACTTCTGTGAGGACTTGTATGGAGGTTATGAGGAAAGAAGTGTATCTGAAGCGGAAGAAAGTCAGAGTCAGGTAGAAACTGAAACAGCAGAACAGAGTGTTGAAGATAAGGCGGATATGCTGAAAGATGAAGTTCCACAAGAAAAATACTCCACAACAGAAGCCGTTCTGGAAAATGAAAATTTAATATCTGAGGAACTTTCAGAAAATGCAGGCTTAACATCTGAGAAAAATGAAGCGGAGGCTGGAATAGAGTCGGAAACGAGTAATGCAGGTAATAAAGTGCCGGAACAGATTCTGGAAAAAGAGAGGGACTCAACAACTCCTGAAAAAGAGGGACTGTCTGATAACAGGGGAAAAGAAGAAACGAAAAAAATACAAAAAAAGAACAAATATTTTTTGCCAATTATTGGGATGTTGATTTTGCTGGGGATAACAGGGTTCTTTGTATATAATAAGTCAGAATATAAAGTTGGAAAAACAATTGAATTTGGAAATTATCCACAGGACAAAGACGGAACAGAAAAGCCAATTGAATGGATCGTAATGAAAAATGAAGGAAACCAGGTTCTCCTTCTTAGTAAATATGTATTAGATGCAAAACCATATAATAATGAAGAATGGGGAGATGTCACATGGGAGACAAGTGATATTCGGCAATGGTTAAATAATGAGTTTTATACAACTGCTTTTAATAAGGCAGAAAAAGCAAAAATACAGACGTCTTTGACAAAAAATGAAGATAACTCAAAGTATGGAACAAGTGGAGGAAACGACACAGAGGATAAGGTGTTTTTATTAAGCGAGAAGGAAGCAGAAACATTATTTTCAAATGACGATGAAAGAATAGCAAAAGTAACAGGATATGCCGAAAAATCAGGTGTTTATGTTAATGAAGAAAAAGTAGCATGGTGGTGGCTCCGCTCGCCGGGCCGCTATAGTAGTAGTGCGGCCGTAGTGGGGAGTGATGGCTGGGTCTACGGCGATGGCAGTATTGTCAGCGGTGCTTATGACGGTGTGCGGCCCGCTTTGCATTTGAATATCTAATCTTAAATCCTGTATTTTCCCATTTCACAATATGTTTTAGCCGAAACTTTTATTTTACCAAACACAGTCCCAGAAAATTACAAGAAGGGAGCACACTATGAAAAAAACAAAACGAATTCTTGTAAAGACTGTCCGAGAACAATATCTTTCTTCCAGAAAACAGAAAACAACTATGCCGTGTACGCTTAAAACATGCACACGATAAAGAGAGGAGAAGTATTCATGAAAAATTCAGTAAAAAAGGTAGTAAAAACAACAGCCATCTTATTATTAGCACTTATCTTTGCCGGTTCCCCTGCGATAAGCCCGATTACCAGCAAAACAACCATAGAAGCAGAAGCTTCTGCAAAGTCGGATAAAGCAGTAAAGAATGCAAGAAAATGCTATTATTCCACAAGGAAAAATCTGCGAAGATATAAAAAAGTAAGGAATGGAAGCACCAGTACAGATTACTGGAGTAAAAATAAACTGGTATTTTCAGAGATTAAACCTGATAAAAGGGATTTCCTTTCTATAAAGAATACAGTTTGTGAGTATTACTATTCAAAAAGCAAACTGGTATTTGCATTTGCTTACCAGAAAAAGGGAAGAAAGGTAAAAGAGTATCGTGCTTATTATATGGGCGGTAAATGTTACCGATACATTGGCCCGGATAAAAAAGTGCATACCTATGGTTCAGGAAAGAGTTATGGACGTATGTCAGGAATGGCAAAGAAACTATATCAAAAAGGAAATCATAATATTCAGCTGGCATATGAAACGAATGAACCAATCGGAAATAAATAGCACATCAGATATAAGAATATAATGCATCATTTAAGAGGAAAAAGGTAGAAAGTATGGAAGAAAACTTACATTGCTTGCGAAAGGGAACCAGACTCATCGGCCGGTATACTATTGAGAAAGTATTAGGCCAGGGCGGATTTGGCATCACCTATCTTGGCATGGATGAACTGCATGAAAAGCCGGTCGCCATCAAAGAATTCTTCCCGCAGGGAATCGTGACGAGAAATATCGAGTATCAAGATACCGTAACGGTAACTTTTGTCGGGGAAAAAGATAACTACGAAAAAGGAAAAGAGAGATTCTTAAAAGAAGCCCGCACGATGGCAAAGTTCAGTAAAGATGAGGGAATCGTCAAAGCGTTAGACTTCTTCGAGATAAATAACACAGCCTACATTGTCATGGAGTACTTAGAGGGAGTTACTTTAAAGCAGTATTTGGTAGAAAATAAAAGAATCGATGCGGAAGATTTAGTGGAATTACTCGTACCATTAATTGAATCACTTGACGAGATCCACAGTCAGGGCTTAATTCACCGTGACATCAGCCCGGACAACATCATGGTACTGCCGGATGGCAGAATAAAGTTAATGGACTTTGGAGCGGCAAGAGACTATACTGAATTCGGAGAAAAAAGCCTTTCCATCGTACTAAAACCGGGATATGCCCCATCAGAACAGTATCAGACCCATGGCGTACAGGGACCGTGGACAGATATCTACGCCCTCTGCGCCACCATGTATAAGTGCATCACCGGAGAGAATCCGCCCGATGCGATAGAGAGGGTAATGGATGATCACCTGAAAAAAATCTCCGCATTCGGAATTCCTGTTTTACCGCAGATAGAAGAAGCGATTATAAAAGGAATGAGCGTTGCGGCAAATGACCGATATCAGAATGTCGGGGACTTCTGTGAGGACTTGTATGGTGGATATGAGGAAAACAGTGTACCAGAAGCGGAAGAAAGTCAGAGTCAGGTAGAAACTGAATTAGCAGAACAGAGTGTTGAAACTAAGACGGGTATGCTGACCGAAGGAATTCCACAAAGTAAATACTCCACAACAGAAGCAGTTCAGGAAAGCGAGAAATTAATATCTAAGGAACTTTCAGAAAATGCAGGCTTAACATCCGAAGAAAATGAAGCGGAGGCTGGAATAGAGTCAGAAACGAATAATTCAGGTAATAAAGTACCGGAACAGAGAATGGAAAAGGAGAAAGACTCAATAACTCCTGAAAAAGAGGGACAATCTGGTAACAGGGCTAAAGAAGAAACGAAAAAAGTACAAAAAAAGAACAACTATTTTCCGCTAATTGTCGGAATACTAATTTTACTGGGAATAGCAGGTACTTTTGCGTATAATAAATCAGTATTTGAAGAAACAGCATCTAAGACCGAGAGTTCTTCGCAAGAGAAAGATAAAAATCCAGAATATAAAGTAGGAGAAACAATAGAATTTGGAAATTATCCACAGGACAAAGACGGAACAGAAAAGCCAATTGAATGGATTGTAATGAAAAATGAAGGAAACCAAGTCCTCCTTCTTAGTAAGTATGTATTAGATGCAAAACCATATAATGAAGAATTTGAAAAGGTCACATGGGAGACAAGTGATATTCGGAAATGGTTAAATAATGAGTTTTATACAACTGCTTTTAATAAGACAGAAAAAGCAAAAATACAGGCGTCTTTGATAAAAAATGAAGATAACTCGGAGTATGGAACAAGCGGAGGAAACGACACAGAGGATAAGGTGTTTCTGTTAAGCGAGAAGGAAGCAGAAACATTATTTTCGAATGAAGAAGAAAGAATAGCAAAAGCAACAGAATATGCCGAAAAATCAGGAGTTTATGATGAAGAAAAAGGAGCATGGTGGTGGCTCCGCTCGCCGGGCTTCGGTAGCCGTGGTGCGGCCGAGGTGGATAGTGATGGCTGGGTGTACAGGGTTGGCAATCTTGTCTACATTAGGCCTGACGGTGTGCGGCCCGCTTTGTATTTGAATCTGCAATCTTAAAATCCTGCATTTTACCATTTCACAATATGTTTTAGCCGAAACTTTTATTTTACCAAACACAGTCCCAGAAAATTACAAGAAGGGAGCACACTATGAAAAAAACAAAACGAATTCTCATGACAGTCACCTTACTAATCGCAGCAGTATTTCTTCTAAACGCAGCGAACCTGCCTGCCGGTAACGTACAGGCGGCATCCAAAGGTACATACCGTGCCATTTTGCAGGCATACAAAAGGAATGATTATCGCAAAGTGCAAAGACTCAGCAAAACATTACCGAAGAATGCAAATGAAAAGTGTGCCAGAAAGCTAAATGCCAAATACAGAAAGGCGGCGAAAAAGGTAACGGGTAAGATGAGAAAATGGAGAGGTATGGAAAATTATATACCGGGTATACAGTGGTATGTCTTTAGCGATATTAATAAAAATGGAAAGCCCGAGTTAATTGTAAAGTATGGAGGCGTAGAGACAGATTGCAGTATATGGGTATATGAATATAAAGGAGGAAAGTATAAGAAGGCAAAAGGTGCTATTTATGATACATGGCATCCAACTTTATATAATTATACGAGCGGAAATGGTCTGGTTTTACAGGAAAGACCTATTTCAGAATATGATTGTGAGAGTGTCACTCTTGTTACGTTAAGCAAGGGACGTATTAAAAGAAAGATTGTCCGAGAACGATATCTTTCTTTCGGAAAACAGAGAACGACTATGCCGTGTAAGATTAAAACATATACACCATAAAGAGAAAGCGAGGAAAAACAATGAAACAAACAAAACGAATCATCATGACCCTTACCCTGTTAATTGCAGCAGTATTTTTTATGAACTCAGCGAACCTTCCGGCAGGAAATGTACAGGCAGCTTCCACATCTTCCATGAAGAAAGCCTATAAAAAGTACCTTACCAAAAGTGTAAGCGGAAAAAAGTATTACAAAGTAGTAAATATCGGTGACCGAAATAAGCCGGTTTTATTAATCGGAACTTATAAAGGTTTCGGAAAAGGCACTTACACAGGCTGTAATGTTTACTATTATAAGAGTGGAAAAGTAAGAAAAGTAGGCAGCCTGAGCGATGGCAGAGACATTGCTCTCTATACAAAGAAAGGTCAGAATTATATCAATAGTGGTCTTTCCGATGAAGCACTTTATTTATGTGTAAAAGATGGAAAGTCCTATTTATGTGCATATTACAACAGCCACAATTGGAAAATCGACCCGGATGATAAATACGAAAAATGCGTCATTAAAAAAGGTGGAAAAGTCATTAAAAATTATGGCTATATGGATTCCAGACAGTATAATACAGCAAAAAACAGCTACCGCTATAAAAGTACAGTAAAGTTTGTTAAAAATACGAGAGCAAACCGAAAGAGAATATAAATAGTGCAATAGCTGTGGAGCAGTTGAAAAGGCTTTCCACAAAATGTGAGTTACATCTTGCGGAAAGCCTTTTTTAAAAACAATCGGGAGGGAGTTAATATGATGAAAAAATCTATAAAAAACGTAATAAAAACCTTATGTCTCATTATGACCCTGTTATTCCTTTGCCAGATAAACGTAGTCCCTGAAATTCAGGGAACAGTAAACGTAGAAGCTGCATCTCGTAAAACAAAGAAAAATGCGATGAATGCGTACAAAAAGATGCTGTTAAAAAATGTAAAATGGAGTAATGGTTATTATGCCCGCTCAAAAGAGCTTTATTTTACCTGCATAGATATTAATAAAGATGGGGTAAAAGAGTTAATTCTTTACTATATGGATTCTCCACATGCGTATGGATGGAATCGTATTTATACATATACAGACGGCCGCGTTAAATCATTGGGACAATTTACCTCTGTATCAATTTGTACAAACAAAAAGTATTTTACGGATTCTTATATGAATGGTGGAACAGGCAGGGAGTATTTTTACCAGCTTGGAAAGAATGGAAAAAAGATCAAAATTGCAGAATATACATATGCTGATCATAAACCATATGGAGTTTCCGGTTCTGTGACAAGAAAACATGAGAATGGATATCCATATTACTATTACAATTGTAAGGTAAATGGAAAGCGTGTCAGTTATAATGCGTGCATGAAAAAGGTAAAAGCTTTAAAAAGAGGTGCAAAATACAGTTCAGGTAATTATCATAAGAATACCGTTGCCAACAGAAAAAAATTTATAAAATAATATAGTATAATCCAATGGAGAACAATCAGTAATCTATTTTGACTATCATTTGTCTATAGGTGAAGTACTCGGTAATTCAATTGTCGAGTGTTTCACGGGATAAACAAAGAAAGATAGCCATAAAAGGAGCGAAATTTATGGCAGTAATTGGCGCGATTCTTGGAGATATAGCAGGTTCACAATTTGAGTTCAACAGACCAGAGAATCTGGATTACAAACATTGCGAGTTATTTACAAGCAGATGCTCTTATACCGATGACACGATAATGACTCTGGCGGTGAAAAAAGCGATTTTAGAAAATGCAGATTTTACAAAAACAATGCGTGAAGTCGGACAACCTTATCCTTACTCAGGATATGGCGGAAGATTTTATGAGTGGATGTACGGCGAAAATCCGAAGCCATATAATAGCTTTGGAAATGGTTCGGCAATGCGTGTTTCTTTTATTGGAGAACATTTTGACGCATTAGAAGACGTAATATCTATGGCAGAAAAATCTGCGGAAGTGACACATAATCATCCAGAAGGAATCAAAGGTGCCGTAGTAACGGCTGTCTGTATCTGGATGGCCCGCCACGGAAAAACAAAAGAAGATATTTTCCAGTATGTATTAGAACAATATCCAGCAGAAAAATATGAATACAGCATTGCTGTCCCTCTTGATGAATTGGAGAAAATATATCAGTGGAACGAGACTTGTATGGGAAGTGTACCGGCAGCAATGCGCTGCTTTTACGAAAGCGACTCCTACGAGAGTTTCCTCCGCAATGTATTCCGCTTAAAATGCGATAGCGACACCCTCGCAGCAATCGGCGGAGCCGTAGCAGAAGAATACTATGGGTGGACTGAATTCTATAATGAAGATGAACTGCTCAAAAAATATCTTGATGCAAATTTATACAACTTAGTAAAACTTTGATTTGCCGCAGGCAAGGGAGACGCCACCAGAAAGAGAAATAACCTATATTTGTGACTTTCGTCGCTGCAGGCTGAATGTTCGCTTAATCGCTCGCATCCAACCTTTGCTCCCAGGCCAAAAATATAGGATATCTTCTCTCTTTGGTCTTTTTGCCTGTGGCAAATCAGAAGTTATTAAATTTCACTCTGGGAAATAAGTGCAATGTCTGATATAATTTATAAAAGCATCAGCTTTAAAACATTGAAAAGTCAGGAGGGAATAAAATGGGAATCTATTTAAATGGAACAACCGCCTATACCCTGTACAAAAGCGAAACAGTAAAGCCATATTTTATAGATAAAACATCGATGCTAGAGCAATTATTTCCTTTAGTAAATGAAGGAAATAATTATATTTGCATTACCAGGCCTCGAAGATTTGGAAAAACAGTTACAGCAAATATGATAGCGGCATTTTTTTCTAAAGCAAAAAATGCGGAGGATATATTTGATAAATGCAAAATATCAGCAAATCCGATATGTACGAAATATCAAAACCAGTATTCAGTGATCCATATTTCATTTAATGATCTCCCAAAAAGATGTACTTCCTATGAAAAATATATTGACAGGATTGAAAACAGATTAATCAAAGATCTCCGGCTGGAATATCCAGATGTCGAAATCTCAGAGGACGAGGCGGTATGGGATGTTTTAAATGAAATATACGCTTATGATATTAATGCGAGATTTATATTTGTATTTGATGAATGGGATTTTATTTTCCATCAGGATTTTATCACAGAGCAGGACAAAAAAGATTATTTACTTTTTCTGCGTAATTTACTGAAAGATAGACCATATGTATTGCTTGCATATATTACAGGAATTCTTCCAATCGCAAAATATTCAAGCGGTTCAGAACTTAATATGTTTATGGAATATACGATGATTTCAGAAGAAAAATTTAGTGATGCTTTTGGATTCACAGACTCGGAAACAGATGAATTATACAAACGGTATGAAAAAAATACAAAGCACAAAAATGTGAGTCGTGAAGGATTACGCATCTGGTACAATGGCTATCATACTTTTCGGGGAGAAAGCGTGTATAATCCAAGATCAGTTGTATTTGCACTTACGAATAATAATCTTGCATCTTACTGGACAAGTTCAGGGCCATATGATGAGATTTATTATTATATTGAACATAATATAGATGATGTGCGGGATGATCTGGCATTGATGATATCAGGAGAAGCTGTTCCGGCCAAAATTCAGGAATACGCGGCAACTTCTATGAAACTTACTACAAGAGATGAAATTTTTTCTGCGATGGTAGTTTATGGATTTTTGAATTTCGAGAATGGAAAGGTCAGCATTCCAAATAAAGAACTGATGGATAAGTTTGCTGCAATGTTACGAAAAGAACCTTCTTTAGGATATGTGTATCGTCTTGCACACGAATCTGAAAGAATGCTTCATGCTACTTTGCATGGCGATACGAAAACAATGAATGAGATTCTCGAATATGTCCACAATACAGAAATTCCACTACTATCATATAATTACGAAACAGAACTTTCTGCTATTGTAAATTTGATTTATCTTGCAGCACGGGATCTATACCAAGTTGAACGTGAGGAAAAAGCAGGCATTGGATATGTTGATTTCATTTTCTATCCATATGATAAAACAGCAGATTGCCTTATACTGGAATTAAAAGTAGATCATACACCAGAAGAAGCCATCAAACAGATTATTGAAAAAAAGTACGCAATGAAGTTTCAAGGGAAAATTGGACAAAAACCGTTGTATACAGGAAGAATTCTTGCGGTTGGAATTAGCTATGATAAAAAGAACAAAGTACATGCATGTAAAGTTCAGGAACTTGAAAAAGTTAGTAAATTCTGTTGAATTGGCAAAACTGACGAAACAACGAAATCCCATCGTCCATATTTGTGATTTTAGTCGCTGCGCGTTGAATGTTCGCTTGTGCGCTCGCATCCAACACTTGCTCCGAGACCACAAATATGGACGATGGGATTTCGTTGTTTCTGACAGTGTTTTCTGAAGTGAAATCAGAATTCATGTTGGAGAGATTTGGGGAAGAGGACAGGAGATGTAGAAGTTCCGGGAAATGAAATTCTATAGGATTGACATTTGAACCAGTTCCATAATTGTATAGTTATGGTCACTACTTTTTTCAAACACGCTCTGGAAGTTTGAAACCGTTTATGGATTTATTTTTCGAAAAAGAAAGATGTCTTATAGTAAAAATGCTAAAGGAAATAAAAAAAACAAGAAAAAGATGGATAAACTCTGTAAATCTTCTAAAGATAGTTATAATGTTAAATAATTTGAAATGGCAAGATAAGTGTCAGTTCTCCAGTTTTTTAATCTCTCAAAAAGCCATAGACGTCTGAAGCCTTCCTCAAATCTCTTCAAAATAAATTCTGAGTTTGCATAGGCAG
>UMLM01066234.1_pt1 | contig 10480 bp, 10 predicted proteins | sample 1966571 | NCBI WGS metagenome assembly UMLM01 (sample SAMEA4836203, study PRJEB28245) | human gut metagenome | biome: gut microbiome; material: fecal sample | place: Denmark | collected 2008 | reverse complement strand
CGATCTCCCACAGCTCCTGTGCTGCCTTGGTCATCGCCTTGTTTGCTGCCTTCAGCGCATCTGCGGTCGCTGTAGGATCGTTGACGACATCCTGTGCCGCCTTGACTGCGTCTTTCAGCGCCTCTACCTTGCCTGGACGGAGTCCTTCTACATCGTTCAAGATGTTTTCGTTGATGAAGTCGATCGTCGCCTGTACGTCTTTGCACAAGGCATCCGTGCTTTCATCTGTGTTCAGCGCCTGCATCGCTTCGCTCAGGTTAAGCAGTGCGGTAACGACTGCGGTCACGGACGCATTGTCCGGATCATCGAGCAGGGCCTGTGCGGTTTCGATCGCACTGTTCAATGCTTCATCATCAGAACCAAGCGCATTGGCCTTATTGACCATGTTCTGCAATGCCTGGATCGCAGATGCGCTTGCCTTGACCTGCAGGGCATCCATAGCTGACTGCAGGGCAGATGCGGCCTGATCGACTTGTTCCTGTGTTGCGTCCTCATCGGCCATGATCGTCTCTGCGGCTGCCAATGCATCCTGCAGCGCGGTCCAGCTGTCTGCCGTATGGCCTTCCTCTTCGATGGCCTTTGCTGCATCGATGGCTTCGGCCAGCGTGCCTTTATCCACCTGTGCTGCTTCAAATGCGCGCAGTTCCCAGATGGAGTATCCATAGCGGTTCGATACCTTCTTCGTGCAGTTGATCTTCAGGTATGCTGCTTCGGTCGGCTCAAAGGAGATGACGCGATTCTCTGATGCTTTTCCATCATTCACCACAGCGACCGTAGTGTAAGTCTCTCCATTCATCGAGACCTGCACTTCATAAACTGCGCCCGCAGCGGCCTCCCAGTCGATCTCCACCCGGTTCAGCGTATATGTTCCCTGCAGATCGACGACGATCCACTCATTCAGATCATAACCGTTTGCCCGATTCGATGTCCATCTGGTGTCGCTGTCTCCATCTACTGCGTTTTCTCCGTTTTGCTTGCCCTGAGAAAGCGGATCCAGGCTGCTGACGGTGACCGGCTTGTTCAGCGTGACCGAACGCTCGATCTCGATATCCTGGATCTCACCGATCTCTTCTTCATCCAGTTCGCGGTCAAATACCATCAGATCATCGATGATTCCATTCAGGCCCTGACCGACTTTCTGCAATGGGAGATAGATGCTTCCGGAGTCGTACCACTTGTTTCCGGAATTGGTCAGCACCGGTCCGGAGAAGGTGATCTCATGACGGCCATCCACAAAGACTTCCGAGGTCTTCTGATTGCTTTCAAAGGCGATCTTGTAGGCCTTTCCGGTCTCAAACACATAGTCGCTTTCGAAATGGTAATTGTCCCGGTCGAACATCAGCTGATATCCGCCGTCCGTCCTCTTCATGTAGATCTTTCTTGTCTCATATCCGGTCGTGATCGTCTCGTTGCATTCTTCGCGCGGCATCTGTTCCTCAAACAGCACGATCTCATCGTCGCTGCTCTCATTGATCTTCAGTTCAAATGCCACGGTGTATGGCCAGCCCAGCGAGCGATGACGCATCTCGATGTAGCCGTCGTTTTCCAGGACGAGCTGACGATCCTGCGTGCCGCTGCTCAGTTCTCCCTGAACCACGCGGGCATCATAACCGTTGCCGGAATGGTCGCTGATCTCGAAGCTGTCTCCTTCTTCATTCTTCGCTTCATTCATGTCGAAGGAGCAGATCATCGAATCCGCAGACTCGATGCGGTGAGAAGATTCCACCTGCGGTCCATCTCCGAGGATCTCCTGTTCAGCTTTGAATTCCTCATAAGACAGATCCTCATCCTGTCCATACCAGTAAGCCTGCGCATACAGCGGGATGATGCTCTTCGTGCGGGCAAATACATCATAGACGGAAATGCCGTTGAAGATCCCGCGGTCATTCCATAATGTGGCCGATCCGCCAGCGATCTGCGGATGTCCTTCCGCCACCGTGACACCGGCATTGTTTTTATCGATGAACTTGCCGGCGCTCATGTTGTAATAGATCTCTTCTTCCTTCGGGAAATCCGGATAACCGTTATTTCCGCCAGGAACGACATATCCATATTTGTTGGTCGCATTCACCAGCTGATAGCCCTGCGCGAACAGGCTCTTCAGGTTGATGGCATAATTGGCCCAGGCATCCATCACCGGATAGTCCGGCAAGGTCGTCTGCGTGCTGTCCAGGCACCCCATGCTCGCCCATGCCATCGGCGTCTTGCCATAGCGGTCATGGACCAATTCCATGACATACTTGGTATACTGCGTCATGTCTTCTTTATAATTAGAGTTGTATTCGTCTAATCCGACATTGAACATATCCGTGACGAATACCGGATCATCTCCGCCCAGATATTCATCATACAGGTCAGCGATGAACTGATAGACCTTGTCCTTGTTCTCTGAATCAAGGCGGATATCGAGATGCGTCTTGTCAAATCCAAGAGAGGGATCGACATTGTCGATGAACACCTGAGAGTGCGCAGGCGTATCGAACTCAGAGATGATGCGGATCCCGTAATCCTGCGCGTAATACTGGAAATCTCTGTACTCATCCTTCGTATAATAGCCGTCTTCCGCAGTCAGTCCTTCGATATCCGACTCGAGGCGGAAACGGGAATGATCATTGTAGGATGTGTCATTCAGATGGATCTGAATGTCGCTCATCTTATACCATGACGCATAGCGGACGAGATCCTTCAGATAAGACATCGGCATATACTTTCTGGCGACATCCAGGGTGAACTTTCTGATCCCGTATTTCGGATAGTCTCTTGCTACGCCTTTCGCGATGGTCTCATCTCCGCTGTAAAGCAGTGCCTGCAGCACGCTGCGCGTGCCGAAGAACACGCCCTGGTAAGCAGAAGCACGGACCGTCACCTGATCCTGGATGTCCAGGATATATCCTTGTTCGCTGATGGTAGGATCTGCGCCTTCTGTGGTCAGGACGATGTCGCCCGCACGAGCGGCGTCCTTCGTCACTTCGATCTTCATGCCGAACAGATCGCTGATGTCCGCCTGCGTGATCAGCGCTGCCTGCATCAGCGTGTCGTCTTCTACACAGATCCGGCTCTCTTCACTGAGCGTGAACTTGCCGGAAGCACCTTTCCATTCCTGCAGGCTGGGCAGGGTGACCGGCGCCGGATTGTCAGAAGCCTCAGGATGATACTGGCCAGGAATGTTCACTTCCAGGTTCATCACCTGCTTTTCTTCTCCGGAAACCTTGTCCTTCAGCACATAGGTCACGAGGATATCCTTATCCACCAGCGGCTGTGTGATGCTGCCTTCATCATTCACGACATCATCCGTGTCGCTGCAGAAGAATTCCGCGCTGACCCGGCCATCCGCAAAGCTGAAGGAAGGCATCTTCGTCATATCCGACGTGATGGTGCCTACGGTGAAGTCCTCGGCGATATCATCGAGCGAGATATCTTCATAATGCGATGCATGGATCATCATCTCCCATACTGAGATCGGCTTGTTGCTGCCGACCCCGTTGCTCGCCGTGGCATACAGGCGCACATAACGGGCCGTGATCGGATCAAAGTTGAATGTGACCCAGCCGCCTTCTCCATCATCCACAGCGGTAATGCTCGTCCAGCTGCCTTCTTCCGCCGTATTCGAATACTGCAGTTCATATGCGGTCGCATACGCCTCCTGCCAGTAGATCCGGATGCAGGAGAATGTCGTCGCCTCTTCCAGATCGACATAGATCCACTGCGGGCTCTTGGTGATGTTGCCGCTGGACCAGCGCTCATCGTAATCATCGCTCCATTTTCCATCGAACGCGCCGGCAGGGCCGAGGCGGTCCAGCCCGGCTTCATTTCCAGATGCGTAAGCCGGCTTGTTCAGCGCCAGGTTCTCCGGCTGCGCAGGAGTGTCTTCCTTCTTCTGCAGCACCTCCAGCTCCTGCAGGCCGATGCTGTCCTCGCCACCCTTGGCTTCCACCAGTTCGATCTTCACATACTGAACGGCCGCATGATCTTCGCTGACATCCCAGATCTCCTCTCCGCCTGTTCCTTCCTCGTGGAAGACAAGCAGGGAATACTGCTCGTTGCTGCCAGCGGTAAACACTCTGTATTTAAAGGCAAAATCCTCATTCCACGTCAGCGCGATCTGCGCGATCTTCTCCTCCGCACCGAGGTTTACGGTCAGCGAGGGATTCTCGCTGATCGCATCTGTCGCCCAGCTGGATTCTGATGTCTTGATGCCGTCTACGGCCAATTCAGGCAGATGCTCTCCGATGCTGGATGTCGCCGTGACCGGCTTGTCCTTTGCAATGTTCTCATATGTATCTGCCGCCTGCACGCTGATCTGCCCGAATGAGGGCACCAGCATGATCAAGGCCAGCAGAAGACATATCGCTTTGTTCGTCCTTTTCATCAGTGACTCTCCTTTCTCTTCCCCGATCATGTTCATCAGATGATCTTAGCATTCATGCCAGGATGCTAATTCCCATTGTCTTCAGTCGATCTCTCCTGTTCAGCATCCCTTCACGATGTGTTCAATTTCCTTTTCAGGATCCTATCTCATTATAAATTTAAATCGATTGTAATATTTTTCACTTTATTGTAATTTTTTGTACTTGACAAAAAAACTCATCTCGCTCGATGGCCGGCATGAATGATCATCATCCCCACTTGAAGAAATAAGGGAAGACAGCTCCCCTTCACTCATCCTCAGATCATCATTCAGGCGTCCTCGATTGGCGAGGATTTCTTTTGTCATCCGGCAGTATCTCCTCGGATAACCTCGTCTGCCTGCTTGATCATCGCCGATGCGTCAAGCCCCCTCAGCTTGCTTTCTCCATAGACGATACGATCGCCATATGAATAAGACCGGCAGTTCACCACCGGTCTCATTCATCAATAACACTTCTTGCAAGGCGTATATCCCATTGCCTGCGCTTCCTCGACGCTCATTTCGATGACGCCGTTCATGCGGCTGCAATGCGGATCGCTGTGATACTTCGTCCCGTTTCCGGAAGCGGCGATATACACCGATGCCTGCACCGGCGTCTGCGCATTGCCGCCTGATGCAGGCGTGCGCTGCGATGCGGCCTGCTCTTGTTGGGCCTGCTGTGCCGCCTCTGCTTGCGCGGCCGCTTCTGCCTCCTGCGCCTTTTGCCGTTCAGCTTCTTCCCGCCGCCGGGCCTCTTCCTCTGCTTGTTTTTCCGCTTCGATGCGGGCCGAGTCGATGACCGTCACCGTGATCGCATTGCTCGTGACCGCATCGCTCTGCAAATATAATGTAAATGTGCCTTCTGCATCTGGATCGATGATGATCCGCTCATCTTCCAGTTCTGCGCCAAGCTGAGCAGGCGCCTTCAGCGCAAGCTCTTCCCGCTGCGCGTCTGCGGGCTGACAGTCAAAGGAAAATGCTTTTTCCTCACTGATGTCCATGATCAGATCTTCCCCATCGATCGTGATCGTTTCAACCTGCGGCGGTGCAGACGCACATGCGCTCAGCGACAATGCCGCCAGCGCCGCACTGAGCAAGAACCGCCGGACGTTATCTTTCCTTCTCATCCTTTTCCCCCATTTCGTTGAAAAAAGACGGAAACTTTCCCGATTTCCGTCCTTTTTCCAGCTTATTGACAAGTGGCGTTCAGATCGTCTTCGATGGTCTGTGCAAACTCATCCAGCGAACTGTTCGCATACGTATCGCCCATCTTGCTGACATCCATGGTCATGTTGATGTTCATCGTATTGCCGTCGATCGACGCATCTGCAGTAAACGCATCTTCCGGAAGACCCAGTTCGTCGGCGATCTGCTTGGACATCTCATCGCGCATGGATTCCGTCACCTGTGTCTTCAGCTCATCCGTCATGTCCTTCCACGCCGGTGCCGCTGGATTCCAGGATCGCCTGAAGGTTCATGGAAATGGCCATTTCGACCGTATTGAGCTTTTCGTCATTGCCGGTCGCGGTCACGGTCATGTCCAGACCTTCCACACCACCGTTGTCCACGGTGCACACGCGCTTTTCTTCGTTTGCCGGCGCAGCTTGTTCGTTGCTGCAGCCGCTCAGCAGCAGTACGGACGCCAGTGTTCCCAGCACGGCGCCTTTCATCAGTTTTTTCATTCTTTTATCCTCCCGCTATCTAGCTGATTTCATTATATCAAACGATACAGGAAGACGCAAACCACACCGGATCATCCCGCCGTTTCTTCCGCTGCGGGATGCGTGTTTTCCACGATCCAGGTCAAAAACTGCGCATAGGGCATGAACGTGATCTCTCCTTCATCTTCCATTGGCACATAACAGCACTGTTCTCCCTCATAGATCACCGCATATCGGCTTTCCTTCACGAACAGCAGCGGGATCATCGTCTTGACCCTTGTGCGGTTTCCGTTGATGATCTCTTCATGATAGCCCATGCAGGTGGACACATGCTGGATGTCCGCTATGCCCTCGCAGCGCCATGCGCCTGGCTCGACCCCGCGCAGGAACAGACTGCCTTCTTCAAGCTCGAGGCTTTTCCCTAAAAATGCGCGCTGGGCAGCCTCCATCACCGCGCTCTTTGTAAGTCCTGTGATCTTCATCTGCAACACCTCGCATTCAGTATACCATCTCACGACACGGCGGGAAAGAAAAAAAGAAACCGCGTGCGAGCACGCGGATATGATCAGATGAACTGTTTCAGGAAAGAGACAAGCTGCGGCTTCGGCTGAAATCCGCTGATCTTCTGGATCGCTTCCCCGTTGCGGAACAGGATCATGGTCGGCACCGACATGATGCGGAAATTTGCCGCCAGCGATGCGTCCTGGTCGACATCGACCTTCACGATCTCCACCTTTCCCTGCAGCTCCTGCGCAGTCTCTTCCAGCACAGGCGCCAGCATCTTGCACGGTCCGCACCAGGTCGCGAAGAAATCGACCAGTACCAGCCCTTCTTTCTTCATCAGTTCGTTGAATTCTGTTTCATGAATGATCTTCATCTCGTTCAGCACTCCTTTCCGCGCAGCCACCGCTCCACGGTCCTGGCCACGCCTTCCTCTTCATTGCTTTCACACACATCATACGCGACTTTCTTGACGCTGTCCAGCGCGTTGCCCATCGCATAGCCATAGCCGCACAGCGAGAGCATGCCGATGTCATTTTCACCGTCGCCAAACGCCATGATCTGCGAGGGATCGATGCCCATGCGCGATGCCGCCTGTTTCAGACCTTCGGCCTTATTGACATGCGCAGGCATGATCTCCAGCCAGTTTGCGCTGGTCCGTCCCCACCAGAAACGGCCGCTGAAGCGTTCCTCCAGCATCGCCATGACCGACGCGATCCGCGCTTCGCTGTCCGCCACGCACAGTTTGTTCATCTGCTCGGGCAGATCCTCCCACCCTTTTGCCTCATGCTGATCGGGATAACCGCTGCGGTTATCGCTCACCAGAGCGAATGCGCCGGCCGTCAGCGGACAGTCTTCGCTCAGCCCGTGTGCCTGCCGGTAAGCGAGCTTGGGTGCGATCAACCGTTTCGGGATATGATACCACAGCCCCCGATCCTGATACGCGCTCACTTCGCATTCCATCTGCACCAGCTGGGCATACAGCTCGCGGATCTCTGCGCGATGCAGCTGGGCAAGCACCTCACGCCGGCCGCTTTCCAGATCATAAAGCGCCGTGCCGTTGACTTCGATGAGCCAGCCGCCGTGCTGAAGCATGTGCAGCTCTTGCGCATAGCGCATCAGCCGCCCATGCGGCCGTCCGGAGGCCAGGATGAGCCGGATGCCCTGCGCCTGCGCTTCAAGCAGCGCCTGCCTGGTCCGTTCGCCGATATGGTCTGTTCCGCCTGTTCGCTTCAACAGCGTACCATCCATATCACACACGATCGCGCGGATCTTCATGCGTGATCCTCCTGGAACACATAGCGGCGGATGGCGCGGGCGATGCCTTGTTCCTCATTGCTGGAGGTGATGGCAAAAGCGGCTTCCTTGACCGCCGCCATCGCATTGCCCATGGCGATGCCGTAACGGCAGCTGCGCAGCATCTCGATGTCATTCTCCGCGTCGCCAAACGCCATCACCTCATCCATCGTAAAGCCGTTTTCCTCGGCGATATGACGCAGCGCGCTGGCCTTGTTCACATTGCGCGGCATGATCTCGATCCACTCCGGTCCTACTTCCAGCAGATCATAATCGCTGAGCTGGGCGCGGATCTCATGGAGATGACGGCGGAAATAGCGTTTCGTATGCACGAGGATCACCTTGTTGATGTCCTGCGTAAAGTCATTCTTGTCCTTGATGGCGATGAAATTGCGGTGCTCCTTGCCCGAAGCGAGCCCGTAATCGCCCGATCTGCCATTCACCAGCTGGGAGAGCTTCTTGCCCACCTTGCGCCGCCGGGAGATGTAATCATAGAAGTCATAGCCGCAGCAGAAGATCGCCTCCACATCATAATCCTTCACGGTCTTCATGATCTTCTGCGCATCCGTGTTGTCCAGCACATCATCCAGCTCATATTCCTTCCGGGCAAAGCTGTAGATCATCTGCCCGTTGACCAGCGCCAGATAATTGTTCCCCTCTTCCAGCTTTAGCGGCTCATAGACGAAGCGGCATCCGTTCTTGTCTCTCCCGCTGGCCAGCGTGATGATGATGCCTTGTTCCTGCGCCCGTCTCAGCACTTCTGCCGAACTGGGATCGATGCTCTTGTCATTCCGCAGCAGCGTGCCATCCAGATCGAGCGCGATCATCTTGACTGTCATGTCCTCATCCCCTTTCCTTGATTATTATACCCGCGCATCTGCGGAAAAGAAAGGCAAGGCAATGTAAATTATGCTATACTGTTGCTTAACGAGGTGATCTACATGAAAATCAACAAGACCAATGCCATGCGCGCGCTGGACAGCGCTGCGCTCCCCTATGCCGTACACGCTTATCCCCATGGCAAGGAAGCCGTGGACGGCGCTGAGGTCGCCAGGCTGCTGGGCCAGGATCCCGACGCCGTGTTCAAGACGCTGATCACACAGGCCAACACCGGAGAATACCTTGTGTTCATGCTGCCGGTGAACGCCGTGCTGGACCTGAAAAAAGCCGCAAAAGCGGCCGGGGTCAAACATACAGAGATGATCCATGTCAAAGACATCACCAAGGTCAGCGGATATGTGCGCGGAGGATGCTCTCCTCTGGCGATGAAGAAGACCTACCGCACCTTCATCGAAGAGAGCGCCCTGCTCTTTGACACGATCTGCTTCAGCGGCGGAAAGATCGGCGTGCAGATCGAGATGGATCCCAACGCGCTCATCGCGCTGATGCACATCACCCCCTGCGATCTCACCCAGTCCTTTTCATGAGCTCCTGCGGCGTAAAGCCGTGGTTCATGAACATGCGCGTCTCATTGCACAGCTGGGCGAGCAGGTCGCCGAAGCGCCGCATATGCGCTGGATCGATCCGGATGCCGGCATCCATCATCCGCTTCATCACCTGCGACATCGCCGCGCCCTTGCGCAGGTCACCGTGCATGTCACGGATGAGCTGTTTCGCCTCTGCTTCCGGGATCTGCGTGCTGAACAGTGCCTGCAGCGCCTGCATGGACGCGCTCACGGGCAGATGATCGAGATCCGCATACTGCAGGAAGTGCGTCAGCGGCGGCATCCAGAACGGCTTTCCCTTGGCCCGTGCGAGCACGCTGTTCCATTCCGCCAATGCGGCAAAGGCATCCGGGCGGTAGATGAACCCCTGTTCCCTGCGCAGCGGATGCCAGTCCTGCTCATCCATCATCTGATTCAGCTGGGCGCGGGAATACCGCTTCCCTGTATAATGTTCAACGATCTCACAGAGGTGGCGCACATGCACGATGCCATAGAGGCCGGCAGCCGCCCGGATCGTCTTCTCGCTGATGTCATCCATTTCATCGCCTCCCGCCTTACTATATCAGAATGAAACAATTCTGACAATCTGCTGATTTTACGCGTTTTTTGCGGAAAGGCAAATTGCAGTTTCCAAGAAAACAAGGTATACTGGATACGGTGATTGAATGGAAAAAAAACTCATTATGGATGATCTGGCAATACAGCGCTCCCTGAAGCGCATTACCCATGAGATCATCGAGCATAACAAAGGGGTCGACAACATCATCCTGGTGGGCATCCGCAGCCGCGGTGTCTATCTGGCCAGGCGGCTGGCCGCATTGATCCGTTCGTTCGAACAAGTCGAGATCCCGGTCTATGCGCTCGATGTGAGCTTCTGGAGAGATGATCACAAGCGCACCCAGAGCCGCAGCGAAGCCATTCCGGTTCAGGAGCGCAAGGTCATCCTCGTCGATGACGTGCTGTTCAAAGGACGCACCATCCGCGCGGCGATGGACGCGATCACCAGCTTCGGCCGTGCCAGAGAGATCCAGCTTGCCGTGCTTGTCGACCGCGGTCACCGTGAACTCCCCATCCGCGCTGATTATATCGGGAAGAACATCCCCAGCGCCCTGCATGAACAGATCCTGGTCCGGGTGGAGGAGCTCGATCACGAAAGCGCCGTTTATATCACATCATGAGCCCGCAGGGCT
>UMLM01014976.1_pt1 | contig 10520 bp, 9 predicted proteins | sample 1966571 | NCBI WGS metagenome assembly UMLM01 (sample SAMEA4836203, study PRJEB28245) | human gut metagenome | biome: gut microbiome; material: fecal sample | place: Denmark | collected 2008 | reverse complement strand
GGCGCGCGGGCCGAGCGACAGACTCGGATGATCGGAGGGGGACATATGGACGCGGAAAGGGACACGGACGGGACGACGGACGCGCACGAGGGGGACCACACGCCCGCGGACGGTGCCGGGACGGAGGGCGAAGGCGGCAAGCCGGACACTAGGCCGGGCGACAGACTCGCGACCATCCGACGCACGCTGTGGTGGATAGGACTGGCGCTACAGCTCCCATTCGCTTTGACTCTGATCCATTTTGATACCCCTTACCTGATATTGGAGCGTATCCTATGCGCTATTCCGCCAAGACTGGCAAGCGACCCGTCATCAATCGTCGGCATTCCCGCACTTGAAACGGAATGGTGTCGAGAATTCCTGGCACTAGTCCTGGGCGCAGTTTGCTGGGTTACAGCTGGAGTAATGAGATTAGTTGCGGACAGCCCATCAAACCATGGAAAAGAAACCCTTCCTGTACGCATCTTCGCCGGAATCATCACCATCATCGTATTGATGGCCACCGGTATTACAGGACTCTTCCTCGGCATAGCGGCCTTTTAGAAGTTTCCCCGTATCTGGCAGAGGAATTCCAAATCGAAAGCACAACAGCGAATGTGTGGGCAGACGACACATCTGCCCACACATAATGCATTATGCGAGCTACCGTCTTGGCTGATCAATGAATGCAGCGAACGCCCGAGCACTCACTTCAGCTTCCTGCTTATCAGGAAGCTTGTCTGTACCGGCAGCCTTTTTTAGGATGCTTTCGCTCATTCCAATATTTGTCAAACCAAGTGCATCAAGACCGTCCGCCATTGTTGAATATGCACTCACCACATTATCTGCGCTTGATGCAAAACGTTCGTCGTAGAATCGAACGATACGATGGGTCTCACTCTGCTTAAACGTTTCACGCATAGCAGCAGAAAGAACCGTCGAACCGGATCGTTTCCTCATACTAGAAGCAATTAGCCATGCATCTGCATCCGCAAGAACGTCATCGTACCCGAATCCTTCATCTTTCCCAAGGTGCTTATAGAGCCATGCTGCCAAGTCGGCATGCTTGCCGTCACGGCGATAGGCACCCCAGATCTGCAACAAGTCGAGAGGCCAGCCACCTAAATCGCCTAGACCATATTTGGCTGGATTGTTTTCGATACCCCATGTCAGGTATCCGAGAGCAGTTGCAGCCATGTGTGCAACATCTCGAGTCGATGGCAGTTTCTCTTTAATTGAAGGCTGTGCTTCGCATACATTGGCACATACCACACGCGCCGCGTCCAAGTCGGGCGGAGTCGAAACTTCAGGAGTATATGCGTGCCACATTGCTTGTGTCCCGCTACCGCCTTCCGACCAGTATTCAGGTTTGCGGAGCCATTCCAGGATGAATTGACCGATGCTGTCCTCGTAAACCGCTACCTGGGTACCCAGAGCGGCAAGGGCTTTGCGACACTCCTGCTCCGTGACGGCGACCCATCTTAGCAGCGGATCCGTTTCTGGCGAGACGGGATCGGGATCAGGCGCAGGCACTGGCACGGCAGGCAACAGTGAAGCGCATGCTGATACCTTCCCGGAATAGGCAACACGGTCCAGATCCCAGCCCTGGCCCTTGTAATCGTCAATCTCGGTGAACTGGTCATAGACCCAACCGTCCGGGATGGGGAAGCCGAGATTGCCCGAGAATCCCGTCGACATGTCGGACACAAACGCGTTACTCGCGCATCCCGCACCGATGACGCGGGAACAAATATTGCGGGACGCGTAAATCCCTACTCCGTATCCACCACCAAGAGACGAACAAACCGCACGGAAGTATGGCAGGATATTGCTGGTCACCTGGTCATCGGTCGCATCGAAGTCTACAGCGAAGTAGATATGGGTGGGAGGGATGCCAAGACGCTGCGCCGCCTCACGAGCGGTCTTGGCATGAGCAGCGCCGTTTGCCGGGGTGAAATGCTCCAGCTTCGTGGAGTACTCCTGGAAGATCGGGAAGAACCGCATGCCGCCCCGAGTGATGCGCTCGAGCTCACCCGGACGGATGGCCTTAAAGTAATCCTTGGGCGCCAACGACGACTGGCCAGGCTCCGTCAGATAACGTCCCACGATTTCATACCCGTCTGCCTTCAACGTCGCCAACCTGGCGTCGGTAATTTCGAACCTAGTGTCACAGGCCACACACGGACGGTCAGGATCACCTTTAGATGTCAACAGGCTCATCCACGTGGTCGAATCAATAGAGCCCGTCACAGCAATGGCATAACGCTCCTGGAACGCTTTCACGATATTGGCGAACGTGCTCGTCCATACGAAGGTCGGCCCGCCCCCGATCCCATTACACGCCAAAGCCGTGCTGGCGAGCCAGACCCACGACTCATTAGAGGATGCGTTATTTGCTGTTATCGTTTTCAAACGAGATCTAGTTCCGTTGCCGAAATTCCCCGTTGCCTCACTGGGTGAAAAACCTTCAAGCGACTGAAGCACCTGGATAAGAGCCGTGTTCATCTCCCTGCCGTACAGTCCATCAGTCGGAATGATGCCCGTGTATGGACGATATGCTTTGTTGATGAACTGCTGTGCCCTACGGACGGAGTCGATACCGCCATAAGAGGCCAGCAGCACGAACTGCTTCATCGAGAGCAACGCCCCCATGATCTCAACGTCTACGCTGGAATCTCCCTCTATGCCCATATCAGCCTTAAGCTTCCTGATCGCGGAACCTGTTCCGTCGTAGAAATGCTGTGAGATGTTGCCACCAGTGGAGTAGCCCTTGCACCACAGCGCCCCCTGAATGATGGAATACACGTTGGAAGTGCTCTTGTCCGCAACTGCCTGCTGCCGCACCCCATTCGGATACCGCTGCTTGAATAACCGCTGGGTGGAAGGACCGAAGTTATCGGCAGTGGACTGGATGCCCAATTCAATCTGCAATGCGCGAGTAAGCGCATAGATTGTCGGCCAACCAGTTCTGCCGTCCGGGTTGATTTTCTTGAATCGGGGATCATTCCCGTATGTCTTGTTCAGCCACTGCTGCGTCTGCAGCACCATCTGATCAGTCATGATGTCCTCCTTCGGGACCTGTTGCTGAAGGCAGACCCAATATCTGCCCTCACCTGCACTGCCGTTTCGCCACGAGGTGTTAACCTCGGGCGTTTCATCTGGCATGGCGTCTGCGATGAACTCTGCGATTTTCGGTGTCTAACTCCAACCGAAACATAGTGTTTCCCTTACAACGACTTCCATCACACTGTGTATTGTCGCAGCGATCAGTGCGCATGTTTTCCGTCATGACACCTACAGCTTTGGCCATAGCCAAAATGTCTCCGCATGCATCGAAGTCATATGACGGGCTTCCTTTCACTCTGATAACACTGAAATGAACCATTAATGCTCCTTTCTTTCACAAACTGCTGATGTTGTCGTGTTCTTCGTTTCTTTGCTTTCGTCGCGAATAGCGGCACGAATTTTGCGCACAGCCGTTGAAAGCTGTTTGGACACCGCAGCTCGGGACACGCCCAGCTCTCGTGCCATATCTGATTGAGATGCCCCCTTTACCAGTACACCCCTGACGATATTGCGCTGACCTGCTGGCAGTTTTTCGATCTCCGCAAAGATAGCTTGCAAACAGTTAGCTCTTTCTCTCGCATCCTCCGCGCATAAGAGAATATCCTCAGAAGAAGCAGAACACCCCTGGGGTTCCCGCCCTGCACCAACCAAATCCTCATAGGAGCAAATAACTCCGCTGACACGGTCCGATCGATAATAAGCGTGAGCGGAACGTTCCTCCGCATTCCACAATTCCTGAAGTATCGTTTGAGGGGTACGTAGTGCAATATCACGTGGCGAACAACCCATACGGATTGCGCGCAAACATCTATCGCGTTCAACCATCGTCCGTAATTCCACTTCCGAACAGTTGTATATATCAGTTACGGACACATTACCGGCGCGCATTGCCTCATGTTTCAATGAAATTCTCATTCCAGTCTCGATCCCACCCAGTTATTGGGTCTTCGAGACCTGCTTGCATAGGCCACCACATGAGCATCCAACCTGCTGGATAAGCATGACGCGTCAGTTCAGGAGAAAACCGACGCGTCACCATGAATAAGCAGGCAGATCTCATGCATGTGATTAGTTAAAAGCCCCAGTCAGCTTCACTGCGGCACAACGGATGAACAGCCCAATGCCCTACTTCTATAACCGGTTATCGCATGACATCGAGTTGAAGAAGAAATTACGATGTGTCTGGTCTCAAATCCTTTCAATAGACGAAAGTTGCGCTTCTCTGATCCAGCTGTAAGCGGCGTATACTGGCGATATTCCAGTGTTTTACCGGCTTATTCGTCTGAATCTGGCTTCCATCGTAGGAACAGTGACCTCATGGGAAGGCGACGGATGAAGACAAATGGAGACGAGAAGGAGACTCACTTGGCCGAAACTACTGCTACCTATGCTCTGGGAGTCTTCTGTCAGCTCGTAAACCCTTATATATCTGGCGTAGACCACCACAAAAAGGGATTTATGAAGGATTTCTTCGATGCTGTGTTAGAGGATGACGGTCTAAGAAATCCACTTCCCCAACATCATCGAAACCGCAAACCCGGAAAGACCACTATTACCACCGGGGTCTGGTCTGGAATCAACGATACTGATCTGACTCGTTTTTATAACGGTCGCAAGAAGATTCCTGCCTGGAAAGCCGCCGAGTTTTATCAGCGCCTAGATATCTCGAAAGTAGAACGTCTTTGCTGCGATATCAGCATTGATGCCCTTGCCGATTTTCAAAAGGAGCTTATCAAGGCAAATATTAGAGTTACGGATATCAGTGAGCTTCCTTCTGCCACAGGAAAATGGCTTCTGTCAATACTCCAGGCGAATGCCGGTGGACGTGACATTCTCGTCGACGGCATAAGCTTTCAGCCGAAATTCGATATTTTCGAAAACTTACCTCTGGCGTCTGGTCGCATCAACAACGGCAAATTGCACCTTGGGCGCTCTTCGGTCCCCTGGAAGGCTTATCCAATTCCACCGGATAAACCAGATGATCATCTTGAAAAGACATACCTCACGCAGATGCAAGCCGCCTATGCCGATCACTTGCACAAGCCAATCAACTGTTCCGACGATCTTCCTCAGACATGTCGTCCTGAATACGCCAAGCAACGTGAATATTTTTACGATGCGGAAGGAATGCGCAGGAATCTACGGGATGTTATAGAAAACGGAGAGCAAGAATTTGATGCACTGAAGGTTGATCTTTATGACGGAATATGCGATACCTGCGCATCTGATTACGCCGATGGACTGTTACGCATGCGAGCAACGCTATCTCAGGCAGCCGGTTTCCCCCTATCCGGTTCAGTTATAGCCCAATTCCCATCAATGATTAAGGCAGCGGAAAAGAAAGGGCTGTGTCATATGCTGGTCAACGACCATATGCTGGAGTGGGTACACGAAAATGAATAATTCATTATTTAACACAACACAGGAAACAGCAACACGATTGACATTATGCCTTCCCCTTCTTTCTAGACCTTCCACAATTGACGAAATCACAGCCATTGACCTTATCGCCACCTATATGAAAACATTCGGATTCGGACAGCGCAATCTTCACGGCGATGGTCCACATGCTTTAGCCGAATATGATGCTCGTCGCAAACGAATACAAGCAGGATTAGCCCAACTCGTAATCGTTGGAGCAGCAACCGTGGATTCCACTTGCCTGTTGTACCGCGCCACTCCGGAATGTTTCCAATATTCGGAAGCATTGCACGGCGATTACGCTGCCTCCTATCGACAGGCTGTTCAGCTCTTGATAAAAAACGATTATGAAACCATCATGAACCGAATAACGAAAGAGAACAACCAGTTATGAGAAACACATGGATACGTCGAATTTCGGCAATCAGAAAGGACGGAGTGGAATCCGCCATTAATCTCACATGCGGGCTGAACTGCATTATCGGCGCTTCGAACACCGGGAAAACCAGAATCGCAAAAACCGTGGAATTTGCCTGCGGAGGGAAAGAGCTCCCCTTTACCGATAAAACTGCCTATGAAATTGCACAGGTCACGTTCGTGACCAACGGCGGTGAGGTTTCGCTTAGTCGTTCGATTCACGTTCAGAACACTATCCATGTAAAATCCAGCAACCCAATGATCGTCCCCGGTTCCTACTCCGTTTCATCACGTGCCGGTAAATCAATCAATACGGTTCTTCTTGCCTTACTAGGCGTTGAATCAACCCGTAGAATAGCGACAAACGAAACCTACCATACAGTTGCTTTCACATGGAATGCCATCAGACATCTCATGATTGTCCCCGAGGACCAAATAGGACGTGCACGCCCCTCCATTCTTTTCCCCAAAAGTACCTCTCTAGCAACTCTCACACAAAGTCTGTCCTCGTTGCTCGTGCTAGTTCAAGATGAAAAAAATCGACAACTCCATACAGACAGAGAGTGCCAGCGAACGTCACGCCCGCAGAAAAGCCGTGGAACAGTTCATCCATCAGCAGTTGGATGATATAGAGCCTCGCATCAGACACCTTGAGGAGATGCGCCATATCGCAACAAATGAGGGGAAGACCATTCACACCTATTTGGAAGACCTTCACAAAAAAGCATTACACGTAGAACAGCAAAGACAAACTCTCCTCAATCGAGATGCCCATACCATCTCACATATCTCTCAGCTTAATCAACAATATGAGCACCTTGAGGTACTTATTCGCCAACGTAAGGTACTTATCAGTCAATACGAATCAGACGCTGCACGTCTTGATTTGCAACTACAGGCAATGAAACATGCCCGCACACATGCCTATCCCGCCACATGTCAGTTTTGCCACAGCCCCATCCACATGTCTGTGCCGACTGAACAGGACATTCTAATCGTCTCAACAGAAATTGAGCATATCCACAGAATCCAAGCAGACGTTGAAACCGATCTAGCCATCCTCGTCGACAAAGCCGATGAGGTGCAACAGGAGCTGCATCTGGAGAAACAGCAGCATCGGCAAAATATGCATTCGCTCAAATCCGACATTCAACCAACAGCGCAGCACATGCAACAAGATATTGAGCAAATTGCCCATGCAGAACAATTGCATGCGGAATATGCGGAACTCATAGCGCTGCATGCTCGTTTCAACAAGGCACTCGATGACGCTGGTCAAGCAACACAGAATGATGAAAAATACAAGCCACGCGAATGTTTCCAGAGTGATTTCTGGTATTCCATGAATAACACCATACGCAGCATTCTGCAACAATGTCATTTTCAAGGTGCTGATACTGCAGATTTCAGCAGATCTTCTTTTGATGTCGAAATAGCAGGGTATTCCAAGGCTGATGAACAAGGCAAGGGATACTGCGCATTTCTTAACAGCGTTGTTATGCTCGCATTTCATGATTATCTCAATGAACAGTCAAAGCATACTCCGGGTTGGCTGCTTATTGATACGCCTCTGCATGGGTTTGACGAAGGAATACGACCCCTGGAAGACTCATCCATGAAAGTGGGCCTGTTTTCCTATCTAGCGAAACAAGCGGTTTCACAACAAATCATCATTATCGAAAACACGAATCACATGGCTGGCATTCCTCTTGACGATAACATCAATATCGTCGAATTCTCGAAGGACAAGCACAACGGACGATACGGATACTTGGACGGGATTTACGATGTGTCTGACGAAAGTTAACGGCGGTCCCAAATCAAGTCACCTTGTCGAGGAGCGAACCCGCGCAGCCGCACTCCCCATGATTTTCCAAAGCCATTGACCGGACTAACTTGAGCGCATCGTGGGCGACAAGTGGCCGCTGCAGCACCGCCACGTGCTCGGCCAGGCCATCCGCATCCGCTCCCCGTACGTGGACGCGCTGTCCGTCACCCAGGTGCTCGCCCTCAGGTCGCTGCGCAAGAAGGTGGACAAGGAAGAGCTCTCGCAAAGCCAACAGGCAGGATTCATCTATCTGATCCTCTGCACGGTCTCCGGCGTCGCCGCAGGCCTGCAGAACACGGGCTGACGTTTTGGCCGGTGTTGGGCCGCACGCGCGGTCCAACACCGCTGGGAAAGCCCAGTGGTCTTTCCCAGGCCAAAACCCACCGCAGCACAGCAACCCCGCGTCTAGCGGGGTTTCCTTTTTATCAGCGCATATCAGCGCATATAGAATCCCCATTCACCAAAGTGGGGATTTCCCGTTTCCCGAGATTTCCGTTGCCTGATACAGCTTGGCAGCTGCTTCTATTGTCAGGGGCCTCCGCTTCGCGCCGGAGGTCCTTTTTGTTCGGGCTCCTATAGCGGCAATGCAGCAAGCCGATTAATCGCCCATAATGGCACATTCAGCAGCCAGTCATTGTCACGATACCCAGCAAGACTGGTGCGCACTGCTTTATGCAGGTCGAAATGGCCAACAGCCACACGCAGGCTCTTGGCTTGAAGGTTCTCTTGCGCCTTTACTTCAATGGGGAGAACCGTATCTGGATGGTCAACGACAAAATCAACTTCCGCACGACCCGTTGGCGACGACCAATAATACGGGGATAGCCTTTGCGCCACGAGCTGCTGACATACGTATTGCTCAGTGAAGGCTCCCTTGAACTCAGTAAATAGTTTCTCTCCCTCAAGGATCGTCGATGGACTAAGGCGAGCCAGCGCCCCCAATAGACCACAGTCCACAGCGAACAACTTGAACGCAGCGGAGTCCTCATACGCCGCTAATGGCGTGCGAATAGCCGTTACCGCTGGAACTTTTGTAATGGCTCCATAATCGCGAAGCCACTGAATGCTTTCTTCGAATTCCCTAGCGCGTGCGCCGGGCCGCAAGGCACCGTATATGAACTTTCGATTCTCCTTTGCCAGCTGCGATGGTAGAGAAGCCCAAACCATACGAATTCTCTCAAGGATACGTAGCGGCGCATGTTTCGAGAAGTCCCCGTCATAATCATCAAGAATCTCACGCTGCAATTTACGGGCTTCGTTGAAATCGTGATGTTCCGCGAAATCCGCAACTACTGCCGGCATTCCGCCAACAACCATATATTCCTTCAGCCAGTCCTTAAGCCGATCCCGGAATCCGGAATCCAAATCTGCAATACTTGCGCCGTCGCTCATGGCATCAGCCATCATTCCTTGGCCGATGGCGCGAAGGTACTCCGTGAAATCCATTGGACGCAATGTCAACGTATCGACTTTGCCAACCGGGTACGAAGTGTCTTCATGTCTGGCAATACCCATGTATGAGCCAGTCGCAATAACGTGATATGCACGAGCATCTTCGCAGAAATACTTCAGCGCAGTCAATGCGCGCGGACATTCTTGAATCTCATCAAGGAGCACCAAGGTATCTGCCGTGATAGGAACACCTGTTTCGAGGCTGATGTTACGCAATATCCTGCTCACATCTAAATCGCCGTCAAAGAAACTCCTCGCACGCTCATTGTTCATGAGGTCGATACGCGCCACTGCCTCATATCGTGTACGCCCGAACTCCTCCGACAGCCACGTTTTGCCCGTCTGACGGGCACCTCGGATAATGAGCGGCTTTCTATTTCGAGATGTCTTCCAGGCCTCAAGCTGCTTCATAGCCGTACGATCCATAGTCAACCTCAATCTCCTACAAAAAATGTGCGAGTAAAACACATTTTATGTACAAGAAATGTGTGAGTCAAACCATTGTTCCGCGCTAGTTATAGCGGAAGGACCAACGCTACCGCATAATACAGAGCAAAAAACGACAGCTCCCCTTGAGGGGAGCTGTCGGGCGCAGGCTGACTGGGAGAAAACAGCCCCGGCCAAAATCTGCAATCAGCTACGGCTGCGCAGCCTCTTGAGCAGCAGCCCCGCGCCAGCCAGCAGCACGGCAACACCTGCCACAGCTGCCACGGCAGCACCGGTGAGCGGCATATGCTTCTGGTTATTGCCAGAGTCGGCGCCCGCATCGGAATCAGAGGTCTGACCGCCGGTGTTTCCATCTGGCTTGCCGGTCTGCTCGCCGTTGTTGTCACCGTCGCCGCCCGAGGGCTTCTGTTCCGAATCCTCGGCAACCGTCACCTCAACGGAGCCACTGCGCGAGGAATCGGCCACGGAAGTGGCGGTGATGGTCACCGTGCCGGCCTTCACGCCCTTGACCACGCCATGCTCGTCAACCGTCGCAACCTGCTCGTCGGACGAAGTCCACTGCACGGTCTTGTCTGCAACGGAATCGGGAGTGACCGAGGCGTTCAGTGACAGCGTCTCCCCCACCTTGAGCGAGGCCTTGCCATCGGCGGAAACGCCTTCGCCGCTCACCGTCACACCGCTCACGGAGTCGATCACATTACCGTCCGTAATCGGGTAGAACGTGATGGAATCCACGTTCGGCGCGACGCCCCACGAGACCGCCGCCTTGCGCGAGCCGACTTCGTCCCAGTTGCCGAGGGTCAGCGCGCCACCATGAGTGGTCACGGTCACCGAACGGTTCATGAAGTGCTTCTCGGTGTAGGTGTATCGGAACGAGCCACGAGCAATCTCCTGATCACCCTCGCGCACC
>UMLM01007838.1_pt1 | contig 10567 bp, 7 predicted proteins | sample 1966571 | NCBI WGS metagenome assembly UMLM01 (sample SAMEA4836203, study PRJEB28245) | human gut metagenome | biome: gut microbiome; material: fecal sample | place: Denmark | collected 2008 | reverse complement strand
CGCAGCGCGCAGCCTCCATCACCCCGATCAAAGCGATCCGGCAGACCAAAGACATCAACGCTTCCCATGTCCGCTTCTCCCGGCTGATCCAGAAGGTATTCGGATTCGAGGCCGTGCTTGCCTTGAAGAATCAGAAACGCAGCCGCGGACGCTATCTCGCCGTGCTCTTTTCGCTCACCCTTTCCCTGACCTTGTTCATCACCGTATCCACATTCACTTCTTATCTGCAGCGCGCATCGTCCATGACGCTCGAGACCGTTCCCGATGTCATGCTGACGTATTCGACCGGCAGTGTCCCCGACGACATCCATAAAAGCGATCCGCTGCTTACGCTGGATCACGCACAGGAAGCCGTGCGCATCCAGAGCATCTATCTGTCGCTGAGGGACAGCTCGCTGATCAACGATGACATCCAGCAGCTGCAGCGGGAACAATACGGCGATGTCGCCTCTTCCATGCGCATCGCCTCCCTGGATGATGCTTCCCTGCAGCGGCTTTGCGAACAAAACGGGATCGCGCGGCAGGCTGTCCTGGAACAAGGAGGCGGCATCCTCGCCAACCACATCACCTCCGAGATCAGCCAGGCCGATCACACTTTTGCTGAGGCCGATTATCTCAAGCCGGGCATCACAGAGCTGACCCTGGACTCGATGGGGGATGAGACCGTCTCCCACACCTTGCCGATCGCCGCCTATATCAGCAGCACAGATGTGCTGGACATGGAAAACAGCGACATCGGCGGCGCGACCATCTATGTCAGCGAGGATACCCTGGAACGGCTCAGCGAAGGAACGGACCGCTACTATCAGACGGACGATGCGCAGGCGCTGGAATCAGAGATCGAGCAATGCGTGAATCAAAACGCGGACCTGCAGATGTATGCCGACTGGCAGAGCGCCGAGGAAGGACAGGCTCAGCAGGATACGATGTACAGCGTCATCAATCTGTTTGTCTATGCCTTCATCCTGTTGATCGCCTGCATCTGTGTGACCAATGTGTTCAACACGCTGACATCCAGCCTGGCTCTGCGCGCATCAGAAAACGCCACCCTGCTGTCCATCGGCATGACCAGAAAACAGTTCCGCCGCATGATCAGCTTCGAAGCGCTGTTCTATGCCATCAAGAGCTCGATCTATGGGATCCTGCTGGCACTGCCGCTGTGTCTGCTCATTTATCAAACCATCGGCGTCAAATTCAGCTTCGATTTCTATCTGCCTATTGCACACATTGCGATCGGTGTGTTCATCCTCATCCTGCTCACCTTGATCATCATGCGCTATCATATGTCATTGAACAAAAAGGAAAGCATGATCGAGACCATACGCAGAGAAAGCATATAAGCAGAAAAGAACCGATCATCATCATTCCGGTTCTTTTCTGCTTATACAGCCATCCTCCATCACATAGACCGTATGACATCGCTGTGCGATGCGCGGATCGTGTGTGACGATCAATGCTTTGCTTTTTCTCTTTCATTTACATGCACGACCCGTCCCATCATAATGATAAAAAACGGAACCCTCCTGCCTTTGCTGGCTTTCCGGTTCCGTTTGGCTCATCGATCTGATCGGCTCAATAATAGTATACCGAGTTCTTGACTTCTTCACAGCGCTCATGGCCGAGCACATATTCGATGATGGCGAACGCCATATCGATGGAAGCTGCCGCAGAGCGTCCGGTGATCAGGTTGCCGTCCGTCACGACGTACTGATCGTGATATGTTCCGCCGAAATCTTCGTCCATGCTCGTGAAGCAAGTATAGTTCCTGCCTTTGAGCAGGCCCATGTGTCCCAGCACCGTCGGCCCGGCACAAATGGCTGCCGTCAGCTTGCCCTGTTCGAAGAAATCCTTCAGGATGCCTTTCACCTTTTCGTTCTGCTCGATCTTCTGGTAGTGCGGTCCGCCAGGCAGGAATACACCGTCATATTCATCAAGATCCACTTCATCCAGCGCCTTGAGATCGGAAAACGTTAATGCAAAGCGCCCTGTGGCCTCATGCCCGTTCACCGCGGCAACATCGATCGTGATGCCTGCGCGTCTCAGCAATGCGATCGTTCCCACTGCCTCCAGTTCTTCAAATCCATTGTCCATCATGCATAAGATTTTCATCGTCTTCACCTCTAACTCAAGTATAACCGCTTTTCCCTCAATTGCAAGTCAGGAAGAGAAAGCTTTCCTTGCTGGTTTATGTTATACTGAAAGTCATGAGGAGGGATATCCATGATCATCGAGGAACCGGCATGCCGCGCGGCGTATCACACCACGCTGTGCAGCCTATGGGAACGCAGCGTCCGCTCCACGCACCATTGGTTCGACAATGCTGATATCGACGCATTGAAGCCGACGCTCCCCGCGCACATCGACGCCTTTTCCCACTTGCTCATTGCCCGGGAAAACGAAAAAAATGTCGGATTCATCGGCGTATGCGGCGATTTCGTCAATATGCTGTTCGTAGATGCGGACGAACAGGGAAAAGGAATCGGCTCAGCCTTGCTGAATGAGGCGGAAAAGCGTTTCGGCATCACTTCCACTTCCGTATTGAATGACAATGCGGCGGCATTGGCTTTTTATGAAAAACGAGGGTATGTCATGATCAGGCAGGACGGACGAGAGAAGCTGCTCATGCGCAAGGAAGGAAGATCGCATGAAGCGAGCTAAACACATCCTGCCCGCGCTGCTCCTGCTGGCGGCAAATTATTATCTCATGCCGCTGTCTGTGCAGGATTCTGATTCCGCGATGATCATCCTGCTGCTCCTGATGCCAGGGCTGACGCTGGCCGTCTGCTTTGCCTGCGGCTGCGGAAGATTCTCCTGGCTGTTTCCTTTTCTCTCCGTCCTCTTGTTCGTGCCGTCCATCCCCCTTTATTTCACCATGGACGCTTATGGCATGATCATCGTCTATGCGCTGATCTCGTTCATCGGCTTTGCCGCAGGAAGAGGCATGCGCCTGCTGATCCGCCGGGAACAATCCCGCATCTCGGAACAGTAGTTTATTTGCTTTTTTCTTCAGCCATACTATAATATGGAAAGAAAGCAGGTGCATGATGAAATTCCTTTTTTCCCGCATCAAGAAAGATATGATCCTGAATGCGCTGATCGTGCTCGTCCTGGGCGCCATCCTATTGTTTTATCCCACCGCGGCGACCGCGCTGGTCTGTTATGTGCTGGGCGCTTTGCTGCTCGTCTATGGCGGCATCACCATGCATCAGTATCTCAGCGATCCTTATCGCAGCGCTGCCCGCCTGGCGGCATCGCTCACGCTGATCGTCTTGGGCGCCTTCGTCCTCTTTCGGTACCGGACCGTCGTGTCCATCATCCCCTTTCTGATGGGGATCTTCTTCCTGTTTTGCGGCATCCGGGAGACCACGTGCGCGCTGTCTCTGAAGGATGCCGGCTATTCCGGATGGCAGGTCAACCTGACACTGGCGCTCATCATGTCCGCGGCAGGTGTCCTGCTGATCTTCAATCCATTTACCGCGGCGGCCTTTGCCGTCCGCTTCATCGGCATCATGCTGATCTATGATGCCGTCTCACAGCTGTGGAATATCCACTGCCTGTCTTCTCATGCAAGGGGGTTTTTCAAATGACAACGATCAGAGTACAGCGACAGATCGAAGAGCTGATGGAACAGATGTTCCCTGGGCTGGACATCGCAGCGATCACACCGACAGACCCGGTAAATGCCGAGACCGACGTCTATCTCATCGAGATGGAAGACGGCCGCGAATACTGGGCCTTCGATGATCAGAGCGATATCCGCATGCTGAGCAAAAACAGCATCTACGCCGATCCGGCCGACGCCTATGAGGCGCTGGAAGAGCTGCGTGAATCCATGGCCGAAGAAGAAGTCGAGGACCGCAGTCAATATTTGTAGATCATCCCATTGGAAAGGCACGCCGCAGTTCGGCGTGCCTTTTTGATCCTTTAATTATTTTCTTCGCTTTGCTGCTAACCTAAAAATACCAAGCAAGCTTGAAAAAAGCAGAAATTCCAGTATTACATAACTGAAAGTTGAAGCACTGGTTTCTGGAGACGTTTTATTTTGCTCTTCCTTATTGGAATTCTCCTCATGATTGACAAATGAATCATTATCCAAAGATGGCGTTTGTGATTCTTCTGAACCATCTTCCTTTTGATCATCTCCAACATGGACTACACATTCGGCTATAAAATATCCGTCAACCGTCTTTACGCTAACTACTGTTTCACCCTCGCCAATAGCTGTGATTGTACCATCTTGATCCACTGTAGCAACAGCATCATTTTCTGTCTCCCACTCAACCAATCGAATGGAAGCATCATCAGGCGAGATTTTTTCTTCAAGAGAATATTGATTCCCTATGGTCAATTCAACTTTTTTAGCACTTAAAGAAACACCATCCACATAAATTCTTTCATTTGTTTCATCTTCCAATGTATCACTATCAGGTTGTATTACGTCACCTTTGTCACTGACCAAATCGTAAATTTCTGAATCTAAATTATTAGATTGTGGGACAAATGATACATATTCAATACCTTCAGTTAAAGGAACATCTGAATAATTTAAAGTTCTCGTTACCTTTTCATTCGTATATTCATTAATCTCATAATCCATCGTTCCAGCATCTGTTCCCTTTAGTTTTAAAGTGTATAGGTCATTATCTAAATAAATATATTTATCGTCTCCTTCCGTATACATATAAATTTCATCAAACGTTTCGTTTACTTTATTATTAACAATTTCTCCAACTTTTTCACCAGAAGAGTTAAACACATATACATCTACAGGACAATGGATGCCAACTCTTTTATTATTTACAGTAGGAGCTGTCAAAAGTTTAAATAATGATCCCGAAAATGATATTTTTGTTTTTTTCAGCAAATAATTAATGTTTTCATCACATAACAATGAGACCACACTGTCTGCCTTTTTCCCCCACGATTCTGAATAAGCACCTGAAATTGCTGATTCTGCCACCTTTTTCATTTGATTGAAAAATTCGGATGTATTTGCATATGTAATCATGCTGTTTGCAAAATTATCTTTCTTTTTGCCATCTTCCTCTATTACGTAGTATTTTAATACTCCCATGCCAGAATATGGATGCGAATCTTTAAATGCATTGTAGTTCATATTCAAATCAAAACATATTTTGATTTGTTCTCCATTTATGCTTGTAGCCTCAAATATTGTAGTCGCTGATGTATTTCTGCTAAAAGTGAGTATATTTTGATTTATCCCCAGTTTCTTCATCACTTTTTCCATCAATTGTTCTTTAGTCATATCCAATAATTCTGTTATACGATCGATATAACCATAATCATCTTCATGAATCAAATCGGTTGTAGAAATCAAATTACCTACCCATACCTTCAGAGCATATTCCATATCATCAATCTGTGTTTTGGTCAAATATTGACTCAACACTGTTCTATCCAAACCGATTTGAAAACCATTCAACAATTCCTTAGCCTTATTTACTTTTTCTCTCCACGGGGTCGTGTCTCTCTCAATATCTAAGTTTCCACAATTCACTTTATAAGAAGAATACATTGTTTCATCATCTATCTCTGCAGATACCTCTATCTCCCAGAAATTGTTGATTTTTTCTGGTACATAATCCTCATTCATCTGAACAGTGAAATTATAATTCCATGTTTCTCCTGGATATAACTTCACATCCAGTTTATCCGTAAATTCATGATTCAATCCTCCAAAAATTGACTGATCAAAATACATTGCTTCCGTGGAAGATTCCAAGTGTATATTTTGCAAATCAATTGCAAATGCTTGGTAATTTCTATACTCTTCAAAGGCCTCTTCATCATACAAAGAAGTAACCTCGTAAGATATATTTACGTCTACGTCAAAAGTTAAAATATTGTATTTATCATTTTGGTAAGTTAAATTCCTTTCGTCAGTGCTAATCGTAACTGTCGGCTTAAGTATATTAGCGACTTCATCTATCCTTACGATCTCATTATTTTTCATCTGGGCAATAAACATCTTATCTGATGAGTTTTCTAATTTATTTCTCAGATCATATAAGTTCGCACTTTTAAAACTGGTTGAGTTTAGAAAATATATTGCTCCATCGATCGTCACAGAAAAATTGCCGATGTTTACATATTCTAGTTTTCCAATTACAGTTTCATCATGGGAAAGAACTTCAAAGCCCAGTTCTTCTTCAATGATATCTTTAATTACATCATAGGTTAAAGAAGAGCCATTTTTTTCATTAACATTTATCTCTTCTGTAGGAATTTTTCCGTTTACTCTAGTACTATACAATGAATAACAATTATCAATATTTGGACTGTCTTCTGAATTGACCATTTTGCTGTCTATTCTTCGCAATTCATAATCTGTTTCCTGTGCTCCATCTGCACCATGATAAGAACATTCGATTTCACTTGCCATGTTATAACAGTTTTTAATTGTTTTTTGAGAAAACAGTCTAAATCCACCTGATATTCCAGCTATTCCTCCAATACCAACTGCCTCTGATTCCCCATATATGTTTCCAAAATTAACACAAGAGTCTAGAAAAAGTGGATCATGTCCTATAATTCCTCCTATGTACAAATCTGGATTTGAATAGCCATCAATATTTTTTCCCGTTATTTCTCCATAGTTTGCACTATGTAATACTTTTCTAACATCATCTCCGGCAATTCCGCCACATGCCGTCATCCATCCCCCTTCTGCCTCTATCTCTCCATAGTTTATACAATCTTCAATAGTGTCTACTGCATTGCCGGCAATTCCTCCTGCATGCACTGTCGGCGTACGGGAATCGGATCGATTTGTTCCTTCTGCATATATGTCTATATTATTCGTGCAATTTAGTATAGATTTTGACCCACCAGAAGTTATGCCACCTGCCATAACATAATATCCATTCATTACCGATATCTTTCCGCTAGTTTCACAATTTGATACCATACCAAGAGCCTGATAGGCAACGATGCCGCCAACATAGGTCATTCTATAACTGGTATTCCCGCTTATATCTGCAATATTAATTTGAATATCAACATCTTCAAGCGTCAAATTCTTTATTACAGAATAGTAACTGTCTCCGCCTGTCTGCGCGCACCCAAATAAACCGATATATTCTGCAGATGATCCGCCTTCGGAAAAAGATGTTTTATAAATCTGCAATTGAGAAATTGAATGGCCATCACCATCAAATGTACCAACAAATGGATTGCTTTCTGTGCCAATTGGAATCCAATTCTCATATTCAGATAAATCAATATCATCTATTAACTTAAAATAAGGCATTTTTCTCTCTTTATAACTATTCAATAACCGGATATTATCTAATTGTTCAGCCGTTTGAATAAGATACGGATCGTCCTCTGTTCCGCTTCCACCTGCAAACATGCCATCATCTTCTGAATCATCATCTTGAATCTCTGCAACATTATCTTGCCCAATTCTGTCATTTGATTTCGCTTTGATGATCGGATCTACGCTTGGTATCAATAACGCTAACGCTAAGGACAACAACATCATTTTTCTCAATAACTTACTTTTCATTATTTTCCTCCATAAAGAACATATTTCTCAACAAATATCAGTACTCACCAGAGAAAAGGGTGGTGCACATATTTTTATGCGTTTCCCACCCTCATCTTATATGTGCATTCTAATTAGCCTTTCTTCGATTCATAATAGTCAAACCCGCCATTGCCGAAAAAATCAGAATCAAAGCAAATCCCGCTATTCCATATGCAGCTGTTTCTGGACTTTCTGAACTTTCTCGGTCACTGCTTGAGTTCTCATTTTCCCCAGAATCACAAGCAGATTGCATTTTTTTAATCATCGTTTGAATTTTCTGAACTTGTTCATCTGCATCGCTCTGAGTCACTTCCGGATCATTTACTAATTCCATTCCCTCATTTAACAGCTGCTTTAATGCTTTAACATCATTAAGATCATATACATTTAAATTCAACTTATTTACATAATTAATCAGATCACGCAGTGCGCTAATATCAGCCCTGGTTCTTGCATTCAATCTTGCTTCACGAATGGTCTTTGTAGCTGCATCTACTTCTTCTTGAACAGCTGTTTCATCATCATATACTTGTTGAGCAACTTCTAATTTATCTGATAAACCCGTAACAGAAGAAGGAACATAATCCTCGATATGATCAATCATTTCTTGCGCCAACATAATTTCATGAGCGAGTGCATCTTTGTCAACCGAAGCTTCAACAATCAATTTACTAATTGCATCACTAAGTTTTTCGATAGCTCCTCTTACCTCCTCCGTTGTCACATCTTCCTTTTCTATTATCAACTGCGCATTATTTATTGCATTTTGCAAAACATCTTTACTTTCTAAGGTATAATTCCCTTCAAGATAACCTTGTGCTTTTTCAAGCATTTTTTCCAATTCGGTTGTTGTTGCTGCTTTTTGTTCCGTTAAAACAACAACATAGTCAGACGCATGAGTAAACTTAAATGAAATCATTCCGTCTTTTTCAACAATATTGCTGTCCTGAAACAATAATTCCTCTCCGTTGAAATAATACAGATCTCCATTTTTACCTGCATTTTCTTCTCCAACGTCAAATGTAAACCGCGCGTCAAATCCAAACTCTCCATCATGTTCAAGAGCAAATTGCATTACAGTGTTACCATCAGCAACTTCTTCAATAAGATCAGAAGGCACATTATCTGTATTCAGTGTCATCTTAAAATTCACATCGTCTGATACATTCTCAATAGTGTCTCCATCGATCAACCATTCATAATTCTCCATATTGACCAAAAGATCCACACCTTTTTCAGCTGCTGCTTTTAAGATTTCTGCAGGAAGAATAAATGCATCATCCATTTCAATTTGAATCTCAGCACCCGATTCAGACGAAGAAATACTGTCTAAAATTTTTGTAATTTCAGCTTCAGAAAGCATTGAAGGGTCTTCTGAAATTGGCAAATTAGCACTTCCAACAAATCTAGCATCTTCAGAAATAGTAACTTTATCTCCTTCCTCATATATATCACCTTGGCGAATTACCGTGCCATTTGCTAAAATTAAAGCTGTATTATAATGGCAATATTTCACATTTTCATATTCATGAGGTATCTGTATAGTTATTTGTTCGCCTTTTTCTACAGCGTATGCGCAAAAATATTCTGCATCAATATCGCCTGGAGAAAATAATTCAACACCTGTAGATCTAGTTTGTCCTTGTCCTGAATCAGATTCAAAAATAAACCTGAAAGCCTCATCAATTGCAAACGAAACCAAACAGTTTTCATATTCAGCATTTTTTCGAATAGCAACTAAATAATTACCGTTAAAAATATCATCTGGCTCGTCCAAAATACCATTCATATTACAAATCCAATTAGAGAATCGTAACCCGACAAATCCATTAGAAGGTGATGGCTGTTGAATTTCATATTCCTCAATTTCATTATATGTTATTCCTTTATCTATAACTCTTGCACCATATGATGTAACCCATTTCCCTTCCAGATCGTAGTAACTCTGCATTATAAGTGCGACATTCTTATCTTTAAAATAAGCATCAAATTCTAAATGATACTCATCTATAATAGATGGTTCTTCTTTCCATTTAATCTCTTCATCCTGTACCCAATCATAACCATCCCAATAATCAAATGTAGCTTCACTATAGATTTCTTTAGGCCGATAATCCATTATTTCTTCCCATACATCTCCATATGTTGTTCCTTTATTTACCAATATAACTTTTGAATCTGTTTGTAATAACTGATCCTTATCTGGATATCTATAGTGAATCAAAGCAGCTTCTTTATCATAATTAGCATAAAACATATTATCGTAGTCATAATCACTCAGAATAGGTCTACTATCACTTATGTTAATCCCATCTCTATCTTCCCAATTTAATAATAACAACTCTTCATACCCATCCGGGATACTCTTTGGAATCTCTATACCTAAATCTCTTAAAGTAGTACGCCTTGGAATAATTATTTTTTTATCTCCCAATGGGTAATAGAATTCGACTTCACCTTGTTCATTAATATAAGCGAAGCTAATAACTGTTTCATAATTTGGAATTTCATATTTACCGTTTGACTCAACATAAAAATAAGAATCTAAAGCAAAATCATAAGAAGTATTTAAAACTTGCCAATAAAGATCCTCGCTACTTTCTTTCATCAAAATTTGATTTACATACCATTCACTTGCGTAAGTGCTGTCAGATACTTCAAAAGATCCTTTATATGTATTTGTTTCTTTCTCATATTGCAATTCAACATCTTGAGTTAAATCACTGCTTATAGGAGAAGAAAGTTCTAGTTTCATAATATAATTAGGATTTTGCTCATCGATTTTAAGAGAAAAACCAATAACATCTCCCGTTTGCAAAACTTCTCCAGCATTATCCATTTCTATAGATGTTGCTATCGGAAATCCAAATTCATCAGATTGAACAGTTGTTTCAAAGTCAGATGCAAAAGCATTGATTGGTATGCATATACCAATCAACATGGCGCAAGCAAGTGCCCCTTTAATGAGTTTACTTGCCTTGAAATAGCATTTCTTCATAATTTTCCCTCCAGATCATC
>UMLM01022259.1_pt1 | contig 10654 bp, 9 predicted proteins | sample 1966571 | NCBI WGS metagenome assembly UMLM01 (sample SAMEA4836203, study PRJEB28245) | human gut metagenome | biome: gut microbiome; material: fecal sample | place: Denmark | collected 2008 | reverse complement strand
AGGTCTTTATCGGAGATCATATGATCTCCTTTTTCTTTTCCCGATCTTCCTTCCTCGCTTTTTTCTTCCCTTTCGTGTATAATCTTGCTTGACGAATGCTGAGAAATGAGGGATGAGCGATGAGAGAGATCGATACGGTCTTGTTTGATCTGGACGGCACGCTGCTGCCGATGGATAATGATGCCTTTACCAAAGGGTATTTCAAGCTGCTGGCTGCGGCCATGATGCTGCATGGCTATGAGCCGCAGAAGCTGGTCGATTCCATCTGGGCGGGAACGGCCGCCATGGTGAAGAACGATGGCAGCCGGACCAATGAGGAGGCCTTCTGGGCGTGTGTCTATGAGATCTATGGGGATAAGATCATCCAGGACAAGGCGCTGTTCGAACGATTCTATGCCGTGGACTTCCAGCAGGCCAGATCGTTTTGCGGCTATGCGCCGGCTGCGGCGCAGTGCGTACGCGAGGCACAGGCAGCCGGCATGCAGGTCGTCTTAGCGACCAACCCGATCTTTCCGGCCGTTGCCACAGAGAGCCGCATCCGCTGGGCCGGACTTGAGCCCGAGGAGTTTGCGCTGTATACGACCTATGAGAATACCGGCTACTGCAAGCCAAACCCGGCGTATTACCGGGATCTCATCCGCAGGCTGTCACTGGATCCGCAGCGCTGTCTGATGGTGGGCAACGATGTGAGCGAGGACATGGAGGCGGCCTCCGCGGCCGGCATGCAGGTGTTCTTATTGACGGACTGTCTGATCAACCGGAAGGAGCGCGATATCCGCGTCTATCCTAACGGCGGCTTTGATGAACTGAGGGAGATGCTCAGCCGATGAGCGCTCCCTCGCTTTTTTTTCTTCTTTCGTGTATAATGGCAGAGATAAGCGAAAACAGGAGGGATATTCATGGACATCAGAAAACTCGCGCTGGAGACGTGCCCGTCCCGGTTCAGCCGGAGAAACAAGAAACGCTTCCTCAGTGCGCTGGATGAAATATTTGAAGAAGAAGGATATGCGGGCAAGGACATCGACAAACGCCGTCTGTTTCTGACCAGGGATCGGATGTATGCGTTCGAGAAGACCGCCAAGCTGTATGTCGTCGTTCCTTATGATACGCCGGAGCGTCTGTTCTGGCATAAGACCAAGCATTATCCCCTTGACGGGAACCGCTCGCTGAACAGCAATATGGTCGCCACGTATGTGCCGGCCGTGATCTTCTATGTGCTGATCCTGTTGTTCATCACCTTCGTGGTTCCGCTGTTTGAGGATCCGTTGGTCCAGGGATTCATCAACCTGGTGGTGTTCATCTGCACGCTGCTGCTGATCGTGCTGCTGATCAAGGGCGTGAGCAACCGGCACAATCATAACCGGAACTCGGCTGCCGTCATCGCCGCGGTGGAATTCATGCAGTCGCTGAACAAGGATCAAAAGCGCAGGGTCGGCTTTGTCTTCACTGACCGCAACCGCCGCCGCTGTGAAGGGGCAGCGATCCTCATGAAGTATTTTCAGGAACAGAAGAAGAATCCGGACATCATCGAGCTGAACTGCATCGGGACCGGAGACACCGTGGGCATCGGGTATCGGATGCATGGCAAGCGGCTCGCTGCGCTGCTGAACGCGGGAAAGAACGGCATGAAGACCCGCATGAGCGACATGAACGGAGACCGCTGTCTGCAGACCTCGATGTATTATTTTGAGAAGGGCGTGATGATCAGCTGCGGCACGCCGGATGAAAAGGGCGGACTGCTCGTTTCCAACACGCAGAACGGCAAGGACCGTGTCATGGAGGAACGCAACCTCAGCACGGTGAAGCAGCTGCTCATGAAGGCCGCTGAACGCCTCTGATATGAACCGCCGGCATGAACAAAAGCAAAGGCCGCTGAGCGTCAAGCGGATCCTTTCCTTTTTCAAGAGCAAGATCTTCTTCGTCGGCATCATGATGCTGGCACAGCTGATCGTGCTGGCCGTATTGACGATGCTGCTGAGCTATCAGTTTTACTGGTTTTATTATATCCTGGTCATCCTGAGCTTTCTGGCCAGCATCTATGTCATCAACCGGGAAGATAATCCCAGCTTCAAGATCCTCTGGGTGCTGCTCATCATGGCCGTTCCGGTCATGGGCGGATTATTCTATATCTTATTCGGCGGGCGAAAGGTGCCCAAGGAGCTGCGGGAACGCGATCAGCAGTCGCTGCAAGAGCTGCGCACGGTGATGAATCAGAATCAGGAGATGGTCGAGTATCTGCGCGAGGCAGAGCCGGATGCGTTCCGGCAGGCATGCTTTGCCTGGAACAGCGGGTATTTTCCGGTCTACGCCGGCTGTGAGGTCACGTATTTCCCATTGGGAGAAGATAAGTTTGAAGCGCTGCTCAGGGAGCTGCGCAAGGCGAAGAAATTCATCTTCTTAGAGTACTTCATCATCGCAGAAGGCATCATGTGGAACAGCGTGCTGGATATCCTCAAGGATAAGGTAAAGGAAGGGGTGGATGTGCGGCTCATCTATGATGATGCCGGCTGCATCACCACGCTTCCTCCGGATTACTGCAAGACGCTGAGGCGTTATGGCATCAAGGCGAAGCTGTTCAATCCCATCGAGCCGCATCTGGCGATGCAGATGAACAACCGGGACCACCGCAAGATCGCGGTGATCGACGGCCTCTGCGCTTTTACCGGCGGCGTCAATCTGGCGGATGAATACATCAACCGCTATGAGCGGTTCGGCCATTGGAAGGATATGGCCGTGATGATCCGGGGCGAGGCGGTGGCGACCTTTACCGCCATCTTCCTGCAGTTCTGGAACTTTGATGAGCAGGAGAAAAGCGATCCCAGCGCCTTCATGGCCTGCTCGATGAATCATTCGATGCCGGCGGAAGGCGTCGTGATCCCCTTTTGTGACAGCCCGACCGATGAGGACTATGTGGGACAGCAGACGCACATCAATCTCATCAACAGCGCGCGGCGCTTCCTCTATGCGACGACGCCTTATCTTGTCATCGATCAGGAAACGCGCATGGCGCTCATCCTGGCGGCCAAGAATGGAGTGGATGTGCGGATCCTGGTGCCGCATATCCCGGACAAGAAGATCGTCTTTGAGGTCACGCGCAGCAATTATGAGCGGCTGATCGAGGGCGGGGTAAAGATCTATGAATACACCCCGGGCTTCGTGCATGGCAAAGTGATGCTCAGCGATGAACAAAGCGCGGTCGTGGGGACCGTGAACATGGATTATCGTTCGTATTACCTGCATTATGAATGCGGAGTGTGGATGTATCAGACGCCTTGTCTGCGGGACATCCGAAAGGACCTGGAGGAATGCTTCGCACGTTCGCAGCAGGTCACGCTGGAGGAATGCCGCAGCGTGAGCGTGCCGCGCCGATTCCTGCGGGCGTTCCTCAATATCATCTCCCCGATCATGTAGGGAGGAAAGGAGCATATATGCGTACAGAAGATGTGCTGAAGACAGCCAATGACACGATCGCCGTCAGCGCGGATGAACCGCTGGCACGAAGCGTAGAGCAGTATGTGGAGGCCATGCAGCGTCAGTATGGCTTCAGCGAGGAGGAGATCCGCGCCGCCGTGGACATCGCTGTCCTCTCTCAGCGTCAGGAGCGGATGATCGACGAGCGGATCAGGGCATATATTGCGCAGCATCCCTGCTCGCCGGGCATGGACCTGTACGCCTATTGCGCCCCGCTGCTCAATGGCGTCATCACCGTTGAGCAGGTCAGCAGGCAGCTGAAGGCCTTGGGCGATGCCGGGGAAAGGCATGAGACCTTCGTACCGGCAGAGGAGCGTCCCGCGCAAAGCGCACCTGCATGTCATGACGACGCGCTCATTCACACCTTGTGCTGCTGGAGCAAGATCTTATGGTGGGGCGGGATCGCGCTGGCGCTCGTGCTCTTAGCAGGCGGCCTTGGCGAGCATCTGTTGAATCAGCTTTACGGAAGCGGCCTGGCTTTCGGTTATTATTCCAACGGCACCGCTGCGCAGCTTGCGGCGCTGTGGGATTTCTGTCTGATCTTCATCCGCTGCCTCATCGCTGCCGCTGCCGGCGTCACGGGTTCGCTGATCCTGCGCGCGCTGGCAAGACAGCTGGAAAACGCCGATGCCTGAGGGCATCTTTTCTTTTGCTTGACATTGGCGGGAAACAGGCGTAAATTTAGGTTGCGAATTGTTAGGAGTCTAACTGTTGGGAGGGCTTACAATGGAAAAGTCGTTTAACCTGATGATGTTCCGCCTGCATCAGTCTTCACGCAGCCGTCTGCGGCCGGGGATGACGAAGGCCGGGCTGAGCAGCGGGCAGCCGAAGGTGCTGCTGTATGTACGCGACCATGACGCCTGCCGGATGAAGGATGTCTCGCAGTATTGCAGCATCACGCCGGCGACGGCATCGAAGATCATCGAGAAGCTGCAGCGTGATGGTTTTCTGGAATGCAGCCGCAAGACGGATGACCGCCGCAGCGTCTTTCTGCACATCACAAAGAAGGGAGAGGAGGCGCTGGTCCAGTGGGAAGAGACCTGTGCCCGGCTGGAAGAGGAGATGCTGCAGGGCTTTGACCGCAGCGAGCAGGACCAGTTTTATGATTTTCTGCTTCGCGCTTATGACAATCTGAACGAAGGAAAAGGGGATGAGCAAGGTGCGTGATCTGCGCAAGATCTTTTCGTGCATGAAGCCATACCGCGGCGCGTTCGTGCTCGCGGCGCTGTTCGTCATCGTGGAAAGCGCCTTTGAGATGGTCATCCCGATGATCATGGCCGATGTGATCGATGTCGGCGTGGCCGCGCATGATGTGAACTACATCCTCGTGCAGGGCGTGAAGATGTGCGGCTGTGCGCTGCTCTCCCTGATCACCGGCCTGCTGTATGCGCGCTATGCGGCCATTGCGGCCAATGGGTTTGCGGCCGAGCTGCGTGAGCGGGAGTTCGCGGCGATCCAGACATATTCCTTTTCCAACCTCGACCATTTCGAAAACGCATCGCTGATCACGCGCATGACGAGCGATGTCAATGTCATGCAGAACATCGTCAGCACCGGTCTGCGGCCGATGGTGCGCGGTCCGATCATGCTCGTGCTGGGCATCGCGATGGCGTTCATGATCAATGGCGAGCTGGCGTTCGTGTTCATCGTCTGCGCGCCGCTGCTGGGGATCATCCTGTTTCTGATCGTGCGCAAGATCGCGCCGATGTATGCGCTGCTGCAGAAGGCGATCGACCGGGTGAATGCCATCGTGCAGGAAAACCTGACGGCCATCCGCGCCGTCAAGGCCTTCGTGCGCGGCGAATATGAAGAAGAGAAATTCGACGCGGTCAATCATGAGCTGATGCAGACATCGAAGAACACGTTCCATTACGCCGTATTGAATCTGCCGGCCTTTCAGCTGACCATGTATGCCGCCTGCATCGCCATCCTGTGGTTTGGCGGGCAGCTGATCTTCGTGGGCTCCATGAAGGTCGGAGAGCTGACCGGCATCCTGAGCTATGTCATGCAGATCATGAACTCGCTCATGATGATCTCCAATGTCTTTCTGCTGCTGACGCGTTCGCTGGCCAGCGCGGGACGGATCGTGGAGGTGCTCGAGGAGCCTGCCGATATCACGGACGGCGATCCTGCGCTGCGCCTGACACGGGGTGACATAGAGTTTGACCATGTCAGCTTCAAATACCATGCGCAGGCCAAGGAGAACGTGCTCACGGACATCAATCTGCGGGTGAAGGCCGGAGAGACGCTGGGCATCATCGGCGGGACCGGCAGCGCGAAGAGCACGCTCGTCCAGCTCATCCCCCGCCTCTATGAGGTGAGCGAGGGCACGCTGCGCGTAGGCGGTCATGATGTGCGTGCGTATCCGCTGGCTCATCTGCGCGATGCCATCGGCATCGTGCTGCAGAAGAACGTCCTCTTTTCCGGAACGGTGCGGGAAAATCTGAAGTGGGGCAATCCTGAAGCGGATGATGCGGAGATCGAATGGGCGGCGCGCACGGCATGTGCCGATGAGTTCATCCGCGGGCTGGATAAGGGATATGACACTTACCTGGAAGAGGGCGGCGTCAATGTCTCCGGCGGGCAGAAGCAGCGGCTGTGCATCGCGCGGGCCTTGTTGAAGCATCCCCGCATCCTGATCTTCGATGATTCCACCAGCGCGGTCGATACGGCGACGGATGCCCGCATCCGCGAGGGGCTGGCGGCGCTGAAGGACACGACGAAGCTGATCATCGCACAGCGGGTCACTTCGATCATGCACGCGGATCAGATCATCATCCTGGATGAGGGACGCATCACGGCATGCGGCACGCACAGCGAGCTGCTGGCCAGCAGCCCGGTCTATCAGGAGCTGTATGCGTCGCAGCAGAAGGGGGTGAGCGAAAATGGCTAAGCCGATCGGAAAGCGCCCGGAGAATTTCTGGAAGACGCTGCGCACGCTGCTGCATTACATGGGCAATCACCGTTTCCTGCTGCTGGCCGTGGCCGTGCTCGTCTCGCTGAGCGCGCTGGCCAACCTGCTGGGCACATACATGCTCAAGCCGATCGTCAATGACTACATCATCCCCCGCGATGTGAACGGGCTGATCCACGCGGTGGCGCTCACTGCCTGCATCTACGGCGCCGGTGTGCTTTCGGCCTATGGCTACACGCAGATCATGGTGGTGGTCGCGCAGAAGATCGTCTGTGAGATCCGCGAGGATCTGTTCCACCGTATGCAATCGCTCCCGCTGCGTTACTTTGACACCAATCCTAACGGTGATACGATGAGTCGTTTCACCAACGATGTGGATACGATCTCGGACGCCCTCAATAACAGCTTTGCGATGATGGTGCAGAGCTTCATTCAGATCGTGGGCACGCTGACGCTGATCTTCATCCTCAACTGGCAGCTGTCGCTGATCGTGCTGCTCTGCTATATCCTCATGTTTGCGTATATCCGCTTCAGCGGGCAGCGCAGCCGCCATTACTTCGGGCAGCAGCAGCGCTGCCTGGGCCGGCTCAACGGCTTTGTCGAGGAGATGATCCAGGGGCAGAAGGTCGTCAAGGTGTTCAACCATGAGCAGGCGAACATGGCAGAGTTCCGCGCGCGCAACGGCGAGCTGCAGCAGGCGGCGACCAGCGCGCTGGCTTATGCCGGCACGATGGTGCCGATGGTGGTCAGCCTCTCTTATGTCAATTATGCGATCGTGGCCATCGTCGGCGGCATCATGGCCATCAACGGCTGGACCGACGTGGGCTCGCTGGCCAGCTATCTGGTCTTCGTTCGGCAGACCGCGATGCCGATCAATCAGTTCACGAGCCAGTCCAACCTGATCCTGACGGCCATGAGCGGCGCAGAGCGTATCTTCGAGCTGATGGAGCAGGAGCCGGAACGAGACGAAGGCAGGGTCACGCTGACCAGCGTGGCGCGCCGCAGCGATGGCTCCTTGTATGAATGTGTGCAGAACAGCGGGATGTGGGCATGGCGGCATCCTCGCGCTGATGGAAGCGTGGAGCTGGTGGAGCTGCGCGGCGATGTGCGCTTTGACCATGTGCGTTTCGGCTATGACAGCGGCCGCCCCATCCTGCACGATATCTCGCTGTATGCGAAGCCGGGACAGAAGATCGCCTTCGTGGGCGCGACCGGCGCGGGCAAGACGACGATCACCAATCTGATCAACCGGTTCTATGATGTCGATCAAGGCAGCATCACTTATGACGGCATCGATGTGCGCCTGATCCGCAAGGCGGACCTGCGCCGTTCGCTGTCCATCGTGCTGCAGGACACACATCTGTTCACCGGGACGATCGCGGACAACATCCGCTATGGCAAGCTGGATGCGTCGATGGAGGAAGTCGTGCAGGCGGCCTGTCTGGCCAATGCGGATTCGTTCATCCGCCGTCTGCCTAATGGCTATGACACCCGGCTGAGCGGGGACGGCGCTTCGCTTTCGCAGGGACAGCGCCAGCTGCTGGCCATCGCGCGCGCCGCGATCGCCGATCCTCCGGTACTCATCCTCGATGAGGCGACCAGTTCGATCGATACCCGCACCGAGCGGCTCATCGAAAAGGGCATGGATTCCCTGATGGAGGGGCGGACCGTCTTCGTCATCGCGCATCGTCTGTCCACCGTGCGCAATGCCGATGCGATCATGGTGCTCGATCATGGCCGGATCATCGAGCGGGGCTCTCATGATGAGCTGATCGCGCGCAAAGGCACATATTATCAGCTATATACGGGAATGTTTGAGCTTTCCTGAAATTTATACACACAAAATGAAATGTATAGATGAAAGTTTATTTTGACTCTGTTATAATTGTTCAGATCACTGCAGTCGATCTCGGCTGCATGAAAATCGGGGAGGAAAGAACATGCATTCAGTACTGACGGTGCTGCTGCTGAGCGCCACTTGCACAGACAGTTTCGTCGTGATGATGGAACGCGGATCCAACATGCGGGAAATGCGCTTTGCCAAGGGCGGCTGCCATGCGATGATCTTCGCCGCCGTGAACACGCTGATGCTGGCGGCGGGCATGGCCGTGAGCGGGCTGCTGCGCGCGGCGCTGAACCCGGAGGACGGCCGGATCCTTCCGGCGTGCTTCCTGGTGGGGCTGGCGACCTTTCTGCTGGTCAAGACCATCCATGGCAGGAAATATGTGGAGCATCTCGATCTGGGCTTCTGTTACCGCAAGAGCTTTTGCCTGGCAGCGGAGACCGGCCTGGATACGCTGATCCTCGGCGCAGCGCTCGGCTTTCTGCATATCGCGCCGCTGCCGGTGATGAGCGGGATGTTCCTGATCTCGTTTGCCGCGATCTTTGCGGCGCTGTGGATCGGCTACTATCTGGGCGCGGCTTATCAGAAGATCATGATCGTGGGCACATCCGTGGTCTATTATGCCACGACGCTGCTTCTGCTGCTGCCGGCATAGGACCAGCGGCAATCAGACGACAGGGAGTGGATGGTATGGAACAACGCAAGGCGAGGATGAAGGATTTTCTGGCAGAGAGCCTGGTCGTGCTCATGCAGGAAAAGCCCTTCGAGAAGATAACGATCAAACAGATCTGTGACCGCACGGGCGTGATCCGTGCCACATTCTACAATCATTTTGAAGACAAGTACGCTGCGCTGGACTATGTCTGCGGCATGATGCTGTGTGAGAAGCGTCAGGCGCTGATCGCTGCAGGCGAGATGGAAAGCTATATCCGTTCGCTCTGCATAGAGATCTATGATCATGCGGGGTTTTTCCGCAAGGCATTTCAAGTGCAGGGACAAAACGATTTTGATACCATGTTCCTGACCCATGCGGGCAGGGGCATCCGCGCCATCCTGGATCAGGAGGGCAGATGGGAGGGGGCGTATGACAGCGAGGAGCTGTCGCTGTATTATGCCAACGCCTTCATGTATCTGTGCAAGGAATGGCTGCGCAAGGGATGCGTGATGAGCGCGCAGGAATTCTGCGGCTACAGCCTCGGCCTGCTGATGAACGGGCTGAAGGACTATATAGGTGAAAAAGGATAGAGATGAATGACGGGGTGATGGAATGACGTACCGTATCGGATTTGACATTGGAAGCACGACGATCAAGGCTGTTGTGATGGATGACAACGGCACGATATTATATAAGAGCTATGAGCGCCACATGGCGCAGATCCGCGAGATGGCGCTCAAGAAGATCGAAGAGCTGAAGGAAATGCTGGGCGATGAGCCGTTTTACTTCGCACTGAGCGGCAGTGCCGCGCTGGGCATGAGCCAGGAAGGAGACCTGCCGTTCGTGCAGGAAGTGTTCGCCAGCGTGCAGGCCGTGCGCAAGCATTATCCGGAAGTGGACGCCGCGATCGAGCTGGGCGGCGAAGACGCCAAGATCTTGTTCTTTCAGGGAGCGGTGGAGCAGCGCATGAATTCTACCTGTGCCGGGGGAACAGGCGCCTTCATCGATCAGATGGCATCGCTGCTCAACATCGATCTGGAGACGATGGACAAGCTCAGCCTGGCACATCACCGGCTGTATCCGATCGCTTCACGCTGCGGCGTGTTCGCCAAGACGGATATCCAGCCGCTGATCAACCAGGGCGCCGATAAGGCCGATCTGTGCGCGAGCATCTTTCAGGCAGTGGTCGATCAGACCATTACCTCGCTGGCGCAGGGACACCGCATCGAGGGCAATATCCTGTTTCTGGGCGGTCCGCTCTATTTCATGAAAGGGCTGCGGCAGCGCTTCAAAGAGACGCTGAACCTCGATGATGACCATGCGGTGTGCCCGGATATCGCCATTCACTTTGTGGCGTTCGGCACGGCCATCTGCGCGAGCGAGCGCTTTACCTATGATGAGCTTCACGACAAGCTGGAGGCATTGAAGAACATGCCGGTGCGGGAAGAGGAAAGCGAGCCGCTGTTCGAAAACGAGGAAGACTATGAGGAATTCGTCCGCCGCCATCAGCGCAGCGACGTCAGCTACGGCGACATCTCCACGTATACGGGAAAAGCGTATCTGGGCGTGGACAGCGGCAGCACGACGACCAAGCTGGTGCTGGTCGGAGAAGCGGAGGAACTGCTCTATGAGGCATATACGTCCAATCAGGGCAGTCCGCTGGATGTCGTGGTGGAGCATCTGAAAAAGATCTATGCGCTTGGCGAGGGCCGCATCACGATCGCTGGCAGCTGCGCGACCGGCTATGGCGAGGAGCTCATGAAGCACGCCT
>UMLM01045505.1_pt1 | contig 10668 bp, 6 predicted proteins | sample 1966571 | NCBI WGS metagenome assembly UMLM01 (sample SAMEA4836203, study PRJEB28245) | human gut metagenome | biome: gut microbiome; material: fecal sample | place: Denmark | collected 2008 | reverse complement strand
GGAGCTGGCTTCTTCTGACGCGATGGCGGCACGGTTTGCACTTCCGGTTTTGGAAGTTCTCTTTCTTTTCTTCACCGGGCGCGGCGATTCTTTCCTTTCTCAAAAAGAGAAAGAAAAGAATGGGGGCGCAAAAAGCAGGCGGGGGAGGCTCGCTCCTGCTGATCACCCCAGCGCGTCCCACCGCTCCCACGCGCCGCTCTGCACGGCGGTATGGGTGACGGCGGCCTCCTGGATCGGGAGGAAATACCAGGCCCGCGCATCGCGGTTGTCATCAAAAATCGGCATCCCAAGCTGGAGATCGTCGAGCGAGGCGGGCGTCCGGCCCAGCAGCGCGTTGAGGATCTGCGCAAGCTGCGCGCGGGAGAGCGGCGCGTCTGCATCGAACGTCTCGCCGTCGAAGCCCATGACCCAGCCGTTTCCTGCCGCGAAGCTGATCTCCGCGGTTTCCCACCCGGCCTTGAGCGACGGCCAGACGGCAGCCGCCGCCTCGTGCGTGGTGAGCCGGTTCAGCGCACAGGCCAGCTCCGGGCCAGTGACGGTCTGCTCCGGGTGGAACAGGCCGTCCGGCTGCAAATTCATCACCTCCGTCCGGCACACCAGCGCCGCCGCGCCGTGCGCCCAGTGCTCCGGCGGCACGTCGGGCATCTCCGCGTCCGCCTGCTCGGGCACGTGCTCTGCCAGACGGAACAGGATCACCGCAAGCTGCGCACGCGTGACCGGCGCCTCCGGGCGGATCGTGCCGTCTGGATAGCCCGCGAGATAAGCGGTATGGAGCACTCCGGCGGCCCGCGCTGGGACGGCGGACAGCAGGAGCAGAAGTAACAGCATTGGGATCCAGCGTAATTTCATCGGTCGCCCTCCTTTGTATGCGCCTCCATTGTCGCACAGCGCGGGCGCGGAAGCCGTCGTTTTGCGGCGGGGAAAAATATTTGCCGCACACTCGTCCGCGCCGCCGCAGATTTTCTGAAAAACGCGAACAAAAATCTTGTATTTCGCGCAGAGCTATGATAAAATACCATTTTGTTGAGATTTTCTAGTTGAAAGGGGCGTCCCCGTTATGACGCAGGATAAAATTCGGAATATCGCCATCATTGCCCACGTTGACCATGGCAAGACCACGCTGGTCGACCAGATGCTGAAGCAGGGCGGCGTGTATCGTGAAAATCAGGCTGTGGTGGAGCGCGTGATGGACTCAGGCGATCTCGAGCGCGAGCGCGGTATCACCATTCTCGCCAAGAATACGGCGGTTCACTACAAGGATTACAAGATCAACATCGTCGACACGCCGGGCCACGCCGACTTTTCCGGCGAGGTGGAGCGCATCCTGAAGATGGTCGACGGCGTTTTGCTGCTGGTCGACGCAGCCGAAGGCCCGATGCCGCAGACGCGGTTCGTGCTGCAAAAGGCGCTGGAGCTGGGGCACAAGGTCATCGTCGTCGTCAACAAGATCGACCGGCCCGACGCACGTGTGCATGAGGTCATCGATGAGGTGCTCGAGCTGCTGCTCGACCTGAATGCGACGGACGAACAGTTCGAGTCGCCGACGATCTTCTGCTCGGCCCGCGAGGGCACGTCGTCCTATACGCCGGACGAGAAGGGCACGGATCTCGTGCCGCTGTTTGAGACGATCGTCAACTACATTGACCCGCCCACGGGCGATGAGAACGGCAATTTGCAGCTGCTCGTTTCCTCCATCGACTACAACGAGTTTGTGGGCCGTATCGGCATCGGCCGCATCGAGCGCGGCAAGGTGCGGCAGAACCAGGAGGTCATCGTCTGCGATTACCACGACCCGTCGATGAAGGAAAAGGCAAAGATCGTCGCGCTCTACGAGTACACCGGCCTTGGCCGCAGCCCGATTCAGGAGGCGGCCGCCGGTGAGATCGTTGCGTTCTCCGGCATTTCGGACATCACCATCGGGCGCACGATCTGCGTGGCGGATGAAGTGCAGCCGCTGCCGTTCGTCAAAATTTCCGATCCGACGATTGAGATGACGTTCTCCATCAACGATTCGCCGTTCGCGGGCCGTGAGGGCAAGTATGTCACGTCGCGCAATCTGCGCGACCGCTTGCAGCGCGAGCTGCTGAAGGACGTGTCGCTGCATGTCAAGGAGGTCGGCACCGATTCGTTCAACGTCGCGGGCCGCGGCGAGATGCACCTGTCCATCCTCATCGAGACGATGCGCCGCGAGGGCTATGAGTTCCAGGTGTCGACGCCGCACGTGCTGAACAAGATGGTCGACGGCAAGCTCTGCGAGCCGATCGAGCGAATGGTCGCCGATGTGCCGGAAAATTCCGTCGGCGCGGTCATCGATAAGATCTCGCAGCGCAAGGGTGAGCTTGTCACGATGACCCCGATTGGCAGCCGGATGCGGTTGGAGTTCCTTGTGCCGACGCGCGGATTGTTCGGCTACCGCAATGAATTCCTGACCGACACGCGCGGCGAGGGCGTCATGGCCTCCGTGCTGGACAGCTACGCGCCCGTCAAGGGTGACATCGAGCGCCGCCTGACCGGTTCGCTTGTCGCATTTGAGACCGGCGAAGCCTGCGCCTATGGCCTCGGCAACGTGCAGGATCGCGGCACGCTCTTCATTGGGCCGGGCGTGGACGTCTACGCCGGAATGATCGTCGGCGTCTGCAACCGCAACGAGGATATGTCTGTCAACGTCTGCAAGAAGAAGCAGCTGACGAACATGCGTGCCGCGGGCAGCGACGAGGCCATCCGCCTCGCCCCGCCGAAGATCCTCTCGCTGGAGCAGTGCCTCGAATACCTCGCGGACGATGAGCTGCTCGAGGTTACGCCGAAGAGCCTGCGCATGCGCAAGCGGATTCTCGATCATTCGGCCCGTATGCGCGCTGTCATGAAGAATAAGAATTGATGTTCAGGAAGCCGGCCTTCGCAAATGCAAAGGCCGGCTTCCTCATTTTATAATGTATGGGACGACACTTCTGTTTTGGATTTGACCGCAGCGGCAGGTTCATACTGTGATTTTCACCTAATTTTTTTTCAGGCTTACAAACACTTTGTTGATTTTCCCCAAGAATCGGCTCTCACTTTTTTGCAGATTTGCCGTTCAGTTTCCGTTTACTTGATTCGCAAAATATGCTACAATAAAATCACCATTATAAGGTGTTCGCAGCCTGAAAAGAAAGGATGACAGCCTTGGAAACTGTTTGCGCGATTGAATTGAGACACATCACCAAGCGTTTTGGCTCTGTTGTCGCCAACGACGGGATCGACCTGACGATCAATTACGGCGAGATTCTGTCCCTGCTCGGCGAAAACGGCAGCGGCAAGACCACGCTGATGAATATGCTCGCAGGCATCTACTTCCCCGACGACGGCGAGATCCTGATCGGCGGAAAGCCGGTCTCGATCCGCAGCCCGAAGGACGCATTCGACAACAAGATCGGCATGATCCACCAGCACTACAAGCTGATCGACGTATTCACCGCCGCGGAAAATATCGTCCTTGGACTCCACGAGGGGCAGAAGCTCGATATGGCTGCGACCAACAAACGGGTGCAGGAGATCTGCGACCGGTACGGATTCGACATCGACCCGACCCAGAAGATCTACGACATGTCCGTCTCGCAGAAGCAGACCGTTGAGATCGTCAAGGTTCTCTACCGCGGGGCCGACGTCCTGATTTTGGACGAGCCGACCGCTGTTTTGACCCCGCAGGAGACGGACAAGCTCTTCCAGGTGCTGCGCAACATGCGCGCCGACGGCAAGGCCATCATTATTATCACCCACAAGCTGCACGAGGTCATGGCCCTGTCCGACAAGGTCGCCGTCCTCCGCAAGGGCAAGTACATTGGCACGGTCAACACCGCGGAGACGAACCCGCAGGCCCTGACCGACATGATGGTTGGCCGCGCGGTCGCCCTGAACATCGACCGGCCCAGGTATGAAAATCCCGTGCCGCGCCTCGCGGTGCAGCACCTCACGTGTCTTGACGCCGAGGGCGTGAAGAAGCTCGACGACGTGACGTTTACCGCCATGGGCGGCGAGATCCTCGGCATCGCGGGCATCGCCGGCTCCGGTCAGAAGGAGCTGCTCGAGGCCATCGCGGGCCTGCATCCCGCGGTCTCCGGCGCGTCCATCGTCTATACCCCGGTCGACGGCCAGCCGCGCGAGATCATCGGCAAAACGCCGATGCAGATCAAAAAGGCGGGCGTCGCCCTTGCCTTCGTCCCGGAAGACCGGCTCGGCATGGGCTTGGTCGGCTCCATGGGCATGACGGGCAACATGATGCTCCGCTCCTGGCGCAAGGGCAAGAGCGCCTTTGTCAACCGTAAGGATCCGAACGAGCTGGCCTTGCAGGTCTGGAAAGAGCTGGAGGTTGTCACGCCGAGCGCGGACTATCCTGTCCGGCGGCTGTCCGGCGGCAACGTGCAGAAGGTGCTTGTCGGCCGTGAGATCGCGTCCAGCCCCTCGGTGCTCATGAGCGCCTACGCCGTGCGTGGACTCGACATCAATACCTCCTATACCATCTACAACCTCATGACCGAACAGAAGATGCGCGGCGCAGCCGTCATCTATGTCGGTGAGGATCTCGATGTGCTGCTCGAACTCTGCGACCGGATCCTCGTCCTCTGCGGCGGCAAGGTGTCCGGCATCGTGGACGGAAGGGCCGTTACGAAGGAAGAAATCGGTCTGATGATGACCAAGGTCGGCGGGAAGGAGGAAGCATAATGCATCACAACGAAACAAAGACGCCCCTGATCCGCCTCGCCAAGCGCGGGGTGATGGAGCCGTGGAAAGCCTGGTGCATCCGCGTCGGCTCCATCCTTGTGGCGCTGCTCCTGGGCGGACTGGTCATGTCCATCGCCCTGCCGGAAGGCTCGAATATTTTCTCCGCCTACGGCACGATCATTGAGGGCGCGCTCGGCAAAAAGACCGCCATCCGTCAGACCATCAAGCTGGCTGTGCCGCTGCTCGGTACGGCGCTGGCCATCGCCCCGTGCTTCAAGATGCGTTTCTGGAACATCGGCGCCGAGGGCCAGATCACGGCGGGCGCCATGGCCGCGTCCTATTTCGCGCTGTACTGCTACGACAAGATGTCCTCCCCGGTGCTGCTGATCGTCATGGGCGTGTCTGCGGCGCTGCTCGGCGGCATCTGGGCGTTCATCCCCGGCTTCTTCAAGGCCAAGTGGAACACGAACGAGACGCTGTTCACCCTCATGATGAACTACATCATGATCGGCATTGTCCGCTGGCTGAAGGGAGGCCCGTGGGAAGGCCGTCCCGGCTCGCAGATCATCCCGAACTTTGACAAGGCAGCCGTCCTGCCGAAGGTCTTCGGTGTCCACTGCGGCTGGATCATCGTGCTGGTGCTGGTCGTGTTCATGCACATCTACATGAAATACACCAAGCACGGCTATGAGATCGCCGTCATCGGCGACTCGGTCAACACCGCGCGCTACGCCGGCATGAACGTCGGCCGCATCATGATGCGCACCATGTTCCTCTCCGGCGCGATCTGCGGCCTCGTCGGCTTCATGGTCGCCTCCGGCGCGAACATGACCCTGTCTGACACTGTCGCGGCGGGCAACGGCTTCACGGCCATCACCGTCGCCTGGCTCTCGCAGCTCAACGCCTTCGCGATGATCGTCATTTCGCTCATGCTCGCCATCCTGTCCAAGGGCGCGGAGACCTTGCAGACGCGCCTGATGGTGCCGACGTCGATCTCCGACATCATCACCGGCATCCTGCTGTTCTGCATGCTCGGCTGCGAGTTCTTCATCAACTATCAGATCATCTTCCGCGGCAAGTCCAGTGCAAAGGAGGGCGCAAAGGTATGATGAATACGATCATTTCCCTGATCGCGGCTGCCGTCACGTTCGGTACAGTTCTGATGTACGGCACGCTGGGCGAAGTCCTCACTGAGCGCTCCGGCAACCTCAACCTCGGCGTCGAGGGCATCATGTTCATGGGCGGCGCGTTTGGTCTCGGCGGCGTGTTCTACTATGAGCAGGCTGTCGGAGAGGCCAATTCGAGCGCAGCCGTCGCGCTGCTCATCGCGCTGGCCTCGGCCTTCGCGGCGGGCGCGATCGCCGCGCTGATCTTCTCATTCCTGACCATTACGCTCCGCGCGAACCAGAACGTCACCGGCCTCGCTCTCACCATCTTCGGCACGGGCGTCGGCCAGTTCACGGGCGAATATATGCGCGTCCATCAGGGCGGCTATGTTGCGCTGAGCAACCACCTCAAGGAGTTCTTCTCCAAGTCCATCTTCCCGCAGGGGTTGCAGAATATCCCCGTCGCGGGCAAGCTGCTGTTCAGCCACAGCCTGTTCTTCTATCTGGCACTGGTGCTGGCGGTTGTGATGTGGTGGTTCCTGTATAAGACCCGTACCGGCCTGCATCTCCGCTCCGTCGGCGAAAATCCCGCCACGGCGGACGCCGCGGGCATCAACGTCACGAAGTTCAAATACCTCTCCACGATCATCGGCGGCGGTATCTCCGCCATCGGCGGCATGGTCTACATCGTGACGACCGCGGGCTGCGTCTGGAACCACGAGGGCCTCTCCGGCGTCGGCTGGCTGGCCGTCGCACTGGTTATCTTCTGCATGTGGCATCCGCTGTCGGCGATCTGGGGCTCGATCTTCTTCGGTGCGCTGATGATCCTGTATCTCCGCCTGATCATCCCCTTCATCCCGACCCAGCTCTATAAGATCCTGCCGTATCTCGTCACGGTCATCGTGCTGGTCATCTCCAGCATGCGCAACAACAAGGAAAAGCAGCCGCCCGCCTCTCTGGGCCTGCCATATTTCCGCGAGGATCGCTGAAAAAACATAAAAAACACAGCCACCGGCGAAGCCGGTGGCTGTGTTTTTGTGTCAATAAGGCCGCGGAGCGGGAGGAAAGGCGGTTTCGGTGTGCGCTGGCGGATGTGGTTTTCAGGCAGCGCTGCGGAATTTTTGAGAAAATTTTTATCTCGGGTGAGAGGTTTTCCGGTTTTGTGTACCTATATTCATAAAAGGGGGCTTGCGGCTCCGGAAGACCTTGAGAGGGGGGACACGACATGTACGATACCGCAAGGCGCGTCGGGCTGGTCAAAAAGCGGGTGCGCGAAATGACACGGCGGAAGCGGCGGCGCGGCATCTATGGGCTGTCCGCTGTGTGTATGCTGCTGTTTGCGGCGATGATCGAAGCGGCGGGGCTGGTGATCGGACAGGGAGAGACCGCCGCGCAGGGGATCTTCGGCGCGATGTTGCTGCGGGAGGACGCGGGCGGCTATGTGCTGCTGGGCACGGTGTCTTTTGCGGCGGCGGTGGTGCTCACGGTGCTGTGCATCCGGCTGCGGGACAGAGAGAAGTTGAGAAAAGACCGGGCGGACAGATCCGCCCCGCAGGAACAGGAGGGAAGAGAGGCATGAAAAAACGGTTATTTGCGCTGCTGCTTGTCAGCTGTATGCTGCTGTCGCTGCTGCCTGCGGCTGTTTCGGCGGCGAGCGGGCCGATGGATACCATACCAAAGTACGACGTGAGCATTGACGTGTACAACCGGACATCGGACATCTCCATTAAGGACAGTCGGAGCTACTACATCTACTCGTCCGTTCCCGATAAGCTCAGGGACACATGGGCATGGGATAAGAAGATATTCATCAAGGGAGATAAAACCGCGCCGCATGTATTTATTGACGGCGTAAATATCGAGATGAGTCCCAGTTCCAAGGGGCCGGCCATAGAGTTGAACAAAAAGGCTTCGGCATATATCTATTTCATCGGCAAGAACAGCTCCCTGCAAGGCGCCGACGGCCGCGCGGCAATACAGAAAAACCGCAGCGAGGGTCAGCTTTATGTTCTGGCGCGCACAGGCACCACGGTGACCTGCAAGGGCGGCGACAAAGCGGCGGGCATAGGAGGAAGCTACGCGACCCGCAATATTTCCAACGGTTATTACAACGGAGATATGTACGGCCACGGCGTGAATATGCACTTTGGCTCTCGGAGCAATCCTGACTACTGGGGCGGCATCATAGCGGCCATCGGCGGCAGAAACGGTGCTGGTATCGGTGCCGGTCGGGGAGGTGCCGGTGAGAAGCTGTACTTCTACTCCGGCACGGTGCAAGCCAACGGCGGCAGATTTGCTTCCGGTATTGGCGGCAGCTATGAGGGTCGCGGCAGTGAGATCTATATTTATGGTGGCACAGTCAGCGCTCAAGGCGGTGAGGGAGGCGCTGGTATCGGCGGTGGCTGCTGGAAAACGGAGCAGGATATGAATGGCATCAACGCCGCCCACGACATTTACATTTCCGGCGGCACGGTCACGGCCAAAGGCGGCTACAACGGCGCGGGTATCGGCGGTGGGCAGTATGTCCCCGCCCGTAATATCACGGTGACGGGCGGCGTTGTGACGGCGACGGGACACTACGGAGCGGCGATAGGCGGCGGCCGCTGGTGCCGCGGAATGGACATAACCCTTACCGATGCTACCCTGAATCTGTCGACCAATTACCGCAGCAACGGCTCGGACGCGGCGGCTGTCGGCTACGGCGACATTGTTTACAAACCGGAGCAGCTCGTGGCGGATCCGTCGATCGCGACGAACGACCGGATAAAGGTCGGCTCAAAGGATGGAAAGATCGTCATGCTGACGGCTAACGGTCACGCGCTCAGAACGGATGGGAAACCGAGCTACTTCATGCATCTCACTGATTTCCTGATTCCGGACAGCGACGGAATGATTGACCTGTCGCTGCTGACTCTGCCATACACGCAGAACTACGGATGGGCGATCACCGATCTTGATGTGAAAATGATGGAGACCTCCTGCGAGGGAAACCATACCTACGGCTGGAAAGACTGGAATGGCTGTCATGTCTGGGGATGCACACGCTGCCCGGCTCGGGATCCACTAAAGAGTGGACCTGCGCCGGATGGTGAACATATTCCCGGAGAATGGGAAAGCCAGGAAAAGAAGTGCACTGTGTGCGGGCATAAGCTGATGAAGGACACGACCCCGCCGGTGATCGAGGGAATTACGAATGGAATGGAGTATACCGCCGACGACACCGATGACGGGCAGCCAGGCACGATCAGCTTCATGGTCAGCGACCCGGCGAGAGACAAGGAGGTGTCCTCTGGTGTCAAGTCCGTGACGATCAACGGTGAGGAGCAGACCGTGCAGGCCGGACAGGTTTATCATCTGACCGCGCCGAACGGCGGCAACAATGATGAGGGATTTGTGTATGAGGTCGTTGCTACGGATAATGCGGGCAACAGCACCACGACAACGATAAGGCTGTACAGAAGACACCGGGTTCTAATCCTGAGTGACAGAAACGACCCGAGCAGCGCGATCTTCCACCTTGGCGTGCCGCACGGGTTTGAACTGGAACTGCCGTTCGATCATCTGCCGAAGGAAGCCTATTTTGTCGACTGTGATAACGAGGACATCAAAATAAGCCGCGGGGAGAATAATGACTATAACTTTGGCATCATCAGCTCGAACCGGACGTTCCTTCAGGTGATTTCGGAGACTGAACTGCCAACGCTGGAGTTAGGGCTCAGAAGCAGGCGCTTCTGGGGCTATCACGCAGACTCGGAGAGCGATTTCTGCTACGCGGATATGCCGTCAAAGACTGAGGAAGGCTATCTTATGGATATCCGCGTCACATCAAACAAAATCGGCTACTACTTCGGATCGCCGGTACGCTACACGCAGGAGCAGCTGAAAGCACTGGATGCAGAGGGCAAAATCAAGTGGACGCAGTTCGACACGACCTCGCTCCTGACATTCGATGTGATTTCCTATGAGGAATATAAGGGAAGCTGGTACTACTATGCGAAAGCGACAAACGAGGTGGGGACAAGATACGTTTCAACGCCGAACATCATCATAGACGCCGACCCGGCGGTGGCGCTGGAATATCCCTCCGGCAAGGAACTTACCGGCAAGTATGGGCAAACCGAGAGCGGTACATACTGGGGCGATCTGCAATTCACCGTGGTTGATGAATCGGAGTTCACCGTAAAGGACGGGAGTACGCCTCTGGAGCCGGATGAGAATGGCGTCTATACGATAAAAGCGGACATGGAGGAGGGCATAAAGCACGAGATCGTTATCATGGACGCCGGCAACAATAGAACTGCGTATATCAACGAGATACGTATGAACACGCTTGACCGCAGGGATAATCCCTCTGCCCTGAATCTACCGAACGGCGCGAATCTGGAGGAAAGTCTCCCGAAGACGGTTCGGATTCTCACGGCAAGAGACAGCTCTATGTTTACCAATATCCCTGTGATATGGGAAATACCAGAGACGTATGAGCAGGCGTCAAAGCGGGAGCAGAGCTTTACCGTGAACGGAACGCTTGACCTGTCTGGTACGGATATCGTGCTGCATCCGGATAAGACGGAGCTTGGAAAAGCCCAGATATCCGTGACGATTGCGGGCGCGCCGCGCTACACGCTGACGATAGCGGATAGCGCAAACGGCAGTATAACGGTGGTAAATGCCACAGAAACCGCCGGGGACGGCACGCCCCTGTTCTATGAGGGCGATTGGGTGATGCTTTCGGTGGTTCCCAATCAGGGGTATCTGCTGAAGTCGCTGACCGTTGTTCAGGACGGGGGCGAGAGCGTTGCCTGTGGGGGCGAGGACGAGACGTATTCCTTCACCCAGCCGGGCGCGGATGTCACCGTCAGCGCCG
>UMLM01048165.1_pt1 | contig 10680 bp, 8 predicted proteins | sample 1966571 | NCBI WGS metagenome assembly UMLM01 (sample SAMEA4836203, study PRJEB28245) | human gut metagenome | biome: gut microbiome; material: fecal sample | place: Denmark | collected 2008 | reverse complement strand
CGCACAGAGCGCCCTTGCCGCAGCCGACGAAGCCCGCCGCTCCCTGCGCCGGGATGCTGAGAGCCTATTGCCAGAGCGCTTCACTTCCCCGGATGGGACGGTGCAGCTGACCTTCAAGGGGATGAACGCTGTCCTGACGGAAGAAGCCTGTGCCCTGCACGCAGCGCAGGCCGAGTGTGTCGCCGCGCTTCGGCAGGCCGAAGCAGACTGCGCCCGCCGCACCGCATTGGAGGCCGACCGTCAGGCAAAAAGCCGCCAGCGCCCGGCACTGGAACAGGCCGCCGCTGAAGCTGACAGCACCGCCGCCGCGCAGAATGCCAGCGCCGATGCACTGGAACAGCAGGCCGCTGCCGCTCGTGCAGCCCTGCCCTACCCGCAGCGGGCCGAGGCACAGGCCGCGCTGGATGCATTGGAAGCCAGCCGCACCGCCTTGCGCACCGGCATGGAGCAGGCTCAGCATTCCCTCAAACAGGCAGAGCAGGCCTATGCCGCTGCCAAAGCCGCTGTGGATGCCCTGCAGGCCCAGCAAGCCACTGCCGAAACCACCGGTCCTGCCCAGCCGCTGGAATTTTTACAGGCAGAACAGGCCCGCCTTGCCGCCGCCCGCACTGCCCTGCGGGAGCAGGCCCAGCAGCTGGCCGCACAGCGGCTGCCCAACCGTGCAGCCGCTGAAAAATACCGCACCGCTGCCGAAGCGCGCACTCAACTTGAACAGCGCTGGCAGTGGGTGAGTGCCCTTGCCGCCACGGCGGGCGGCACCTTGACCAGCAAACAGAAGATCAAATTGGAAGCCTACATCCAGATGAACTATCTGGACCGCATCCTGCGCCACGCCAACACCCGCCTGATGCAGATGACCGCCGGGCAGTACGAGCTGGAGCGCATTGGTGCCGAGAACCAGCGCAGCCAGTCCGGCTTGGACCTTGGCATCATCGACCACTACAACGGCACCCGTCGCAGCGTCAAGACCCTTTCCGGCGGCGAAAGCTTCAAGGCATCGCTGGCGCTGGCACTGGGCCTTTCGGACGAAGTACAGAGCGCGGCAGGCGGCATCCGTCTGGATACGCTCTTCCTCGACGAGGGCTTCGGCAGTCTGGATGACGAATCGCTGGAACAGGCCATGCGCGTACTTGCAGGGCTGACCGAGGGCGACCGGCTGGTGGGCATCATCTCCCACGTAGGTGCTCTGAAAGACCGCATCGACCGACAGGTGGTGGTGCGCAAAGCCCGCACCGGCGGCTCTACCGTAGAATTGATCGTGTGAAACACCGCAGGCCAGCGAGGAGCTTTCTCCGCGAACAGCCCGGGACTCCAGTCCCGCCCTACTGCCTGCGGCAGCAGGGTCCCACCCCCAGGACATTCGCTGGAGAAACTCCCCGCCGTCCTGCTTCCCGGCCACTTTATAAGTTGCGTCCTTTCGGGGCATCCTATGGGCGGAGGTGATTTTCCAATGAGCTTGACGCCCTTTATCCGCCACGAGCTGGAACACCAGCCCGGCACTGCCGCCGCACCGGAAAACAGCTGCACCCGCTGCAGCCCGCCGCTAGGCAGGGAGCCGGATATCTTGCTGCCAGGCGACCCCGCTGCCCCCGGCACACAGGTGCCGCCGCAGATCGAAACACCGGGCCAGACCCCGCACCCGGACACAAACAGCACCCCGCAGGGTGTGCCCATGACCAACGGCACCCCGGCCGCCTGTTACCAGAAGAACGCCCGGGAATTTTTGGCCGGGGATGTGCAGACCAGCGTGATGGCCCACTATGCACCCGGACTGTTCAGCACAGACCAGCACACCCATTCCTGCCATCCGGCCCCGGACGAGGATGCTTCTCAGGTGCTGAGCCTTGTGGACTGGCGTGAGGATGCACCTTACGGCTAACAAAAATTTTTCAAATTATTTTTGCTCTACCTGTTGAAATCTGCGTCCGCTTCCCTTATTATGGTAGCAAACAAAGATAAAGGCAGGTTTTGCATCATGGCAGAGATCAAATATGAAGTTGTTCAGCGCATTGCAGTTCTCTCGGAGCGTCCCCGCGGCTGGGAGCGTCAGCTGAACCTCATCAGCTGGAACGACGGCGAACCCAAGTACGACATCCGCGACTGGTCCCCGGACGGCACCCGCATGGGCAAGGGCATTTCCCTGAGCCACGACGAAATGGCCATCCTCAAGGGCCTTCTGGACGATCTGGAGCTGTAAGCATGGGCGGCCGCGAAGAGTTTTTGCAGATCTGGCAGCAGCACATCACCCGCCCCGGCAGCGAAAAGCTGCTGGACTGGCTGGACCATAAGACGGATTTCTTTACGGCACCGGCCTCCACCCGGTTCCACGGTGCCTGTGAGGGCGGGCTGTGTATGCACAGCCTGAACGTCTACCATGCGCTGCACGACACCTTTTTTGCCGAGGGCGACAGCGAGGAGACCTTTGCCATCTGTGCACTGCTGCACGATCTGTGCAAGGCCAACTACTACAAGCCCGGCACCCGCAACGTGAAAAACGAAGCGACCGGCCAGTGGGAAAAGGTGCCCAGCTACAGCGTGGAGGATCTGTTCCCCTACGGCCACGGCGAAAAGAGCGTGTTCCTCATCGAGCGGTTCATGAAACTGCACATCGAGGAAGCCGTTGCCATCCGCTGGCACATGGGCGGCTTTGACGATGCGGCCCGGGGCGGCTGCTTTGCCATCTCGGAAGCCTACGACAAGTATCCCCTTGCCGTCAAGCTGCACATCGCTGATCTGGAAGCCACCTATCTGATGGAGCACCGCACCAGCGCTGTGCGCTGAAAAAAACAAAAATACCCGGACAGGCACAGCAGTGCGACACTGCAGCCTGTCCGGGCTTTGTTTTGTTTAATTTTTGCGCTCGGCCTTATTCTGGTACATTTTTACGTCCGCTTGACGGATGGCCTCGGTGAGCGGATGTACACCGCACACACCGCCAACACTGGCCGAAAGCTCCAGCTCCGGGTAGCCTTCCACTCTGGCACTGGCCGCAGCCTCCCGCACGCGCTGTATCACATGTTCCCCGGGCCGGATGTGCGGCACCAGCAGCAGGAATTCATCGCCGCCATAGCGCACCAGCACATCGGTCTGGCGCAGGTTGCTCAGGATGGACTGTGCCACGCTCTGCAGGGCCTTATCGCCCACCAGATGGCCGAACCGGTCGTTGACCTCCTTGAAGTGATCCACGTCGATCATCACTACGCCTTCCACCTGTTCGCTCTCCGCAAGGAAGCACTCGAAGTACTGGCGGGAGTATGCCCCGGTCAGCGAATCCACAAAGGCGCTGCGGTCAAAGTTGGAGCCGCGGTCCAGCAGCATCCGGCGGCCGCCCATATCCAGCCAGCGTCCGTCCGAAAGCTTGGACACCATTTCCAGCACGCAGCCGCGTCCACCCACTTCCACATACTTTGCCATGACAAAATAAGCCTGATCGTCCTTGAACTCGATCTTGTTCAGGGATTCCTTGCGGGCAAGGGCCTTACTGGAAATGCAGTTTTCGCACCGGCCCGATTTGTTCCACACCATGTGGCAGGTGCCGGGCATCTCGGTCAGCCGGCCATCCTTGCCCAGGCTCAGCACCTTGGTGCTTTCCGGGTCCACCAGACGCACAATGTCAAAAATGCCCTTCAGGCGTTCCAGCAGTGCTTCCGGCTGGTCGCTGTTCACATCGCCCAGCATCAGCTCCTGCAGGCGGGCATGGTCATCTGTGATCTGGCCCACCACGCTTACGCAGTGGCGCACACCGGCGCGGCTCCACATGGTGTGCATCACCAGCCGGTGCAGCCGGTATTCCTGATCCACCGCGATCAGCACCGAGAATGCGGCATCCGGCTCTTCCGGCGTTGCGTCTGCAATGGCATCCAGCAGCTTGCGGCGGTCCTTGCCGGAGAGAAATGTCAGGCCCATGCCCTTATCAAAGTCCAGCTTCTGGGTTCGGTTGACCGGGTCCTCGTAGCGGTTCACCACGGTCACGCTGCCGCTGAGTATATCGTAATCGAACTGAATACCGCCGCGCTGCTCGGCATAAAAAGCGGTGCGCTCCCGTTCCAGATCCAGCAGGCGCTGGGCACGATCCTCACGGGGCAGAGCTTCGCGGTGCAGGATCTCCTCCGAAAGGCGGCGGGTCTCGTGGCGGAAACCGCGGTCATACTCCGAGCGCTGCAGCTCTGTGCGCAGCAACTCCGATGATTCTTTCAGGCATTCCATCAGCAGCGGATTGAAGCTGCCGCACTCGCCGTGCAGGATCATGTCAACGGCCTTTTCGTGGCTGTAGGACTGCTTATAACAGCGCTCGCTGGTCAGTGCGTCGTACACATCGGCCAGTGCCACCACCTGTGCTGCAATGGGGATCTCGTCGCCCTTGAGCCTGTCCGGGTAGCCGCCGCCGTCCCACCGCTCGTGGTGCCAGCGGCAGATAGCGTGTGCCACCTTTACCAGCGGTTCGTCCTGCCCGATGGCAAGCCCCTTCAGGATCCTGGCACCCTCGGTGGTGTGGGTCTTGATGGCGGCGTACTCTTCCTCGGTCAGGCGGCCGGGCTTGTTCAGGATCTCTTCCGGGATCATGATTTTGCCGATATCGTGCAGCGCCGACGCTGTACTGATCAGCGAGATATCACTCTCGTCCAGCTGGTAACGGTCCGTCTTCTGCACCAGCTGATGCAGGAGCAGGTCGGTCAGGGTGCGGATGTGCAGCACATGCTGGCCGCTCTCGCTGTTGCGGAACTCCACCACATGGCTCAGAATGCTGATCATCAGCACACCGTTGTGCTCTTTTTCGTACACCTGATCGGTCACAAGGCGGGTAAGGCGCTTCTGCTTTGCGTAAAGCATGAGCGCATTCTTCACCCGGCGCAGCACCATGACCCGCTCGAACGGGCGGCGGATGTAATCGGCCACACCCATATCATAGGCGCGCTCGACGCTTCGGGTGTCCTCTGCCGCGCTGATCACAATGACCGGGATCTCCTCCTGCCATGCATAGCACTGCATCACCCGCAGCACATCAAAGCCGTCCATTTCCGGCATGATCAGGTCCAGCAGCACCAGCGCGATATCGGTGCGCCTGCGCAGAATTTCGATCGCGCGCAGGCCGTTCTCGGCTTCCAGATATTCGTAGCCCTCACCCAGAATCTCCTTGAGCATGGCGCGGTTGATCTCCGAATCATCCACGATCAGTATTTTCTGTTTTGGTTCCATCTCAACCGCTCCTCGCTCCTGTACTTCCGGCCGCAGGGTCTTCCGTTTCCTACCGGACCACAAAAAAAGCTGCTGCAACAGCTTTGCGCTTTGCAGCAGCTTTTCATTTCACTCATATCTGCTTTTTTGCAGGTCATCCAGCTTTCCGTCATGCGCCCATCATATCGTCGAACCAGTTCATCAGCTCCACCGAGAGGTGCTCCAATCTGGTCTGGGGCTTCCAGTCCGGCTGAGCAGGCTGCGGAGCCTCCGGCCCGGGCTGTGGGGGCTGTTCGGCCTCCGGCTCCGGCCGCGGACTCTGCGCTGCCGATGGTTCCGGCTGCGGGGGCGTATGTGCCGCAACCGGCACAGGCCGCACGGCTTCCGCATGGCGGGCCAGCTCCTGGCGCAGCTGCTCTGCATGAGCGCCCGCGCACTCAGCCTCCTGCCGCGCCTGCTCACAGGCCGCTTCCAGCTGGGCATTTTCCTGCCGCAGCGCGGCCATCTGCCGTTCACAGGCAAACAGACGGGTCTGATAGCGCAAAATTTCCGCACTGGCCGCTGCCAGCTTTCGGTTCATCTGCTCCAGCTGGGCACACACCGCCTTGGGCGGCTCTGCCGGAGCCTTTGCCGCGGCAGACTGGGCACAGCGCTGCCGCGAACCATTGTTCTGCTGCCTGCCCTGCGCCATGGTGTCCCTCCGATCCATCCGATACGCCTGATCCGCTTATGACGGCCAGCCTTTTATCTGCGCTTGTTCAGCATGGCCATCAGCTGGTCGTAATAGCCATTATCGCTGTTGTCCTCTTCCACAGGCTTTTCAGCAGTGGGTGCCGGTGCAGCGCCGCCTGCGGCAGAAGCTGCCGGGCTTGCAGTCTCGCTGCTGAACACAGCAGACGGAGTGGACTGTGCGCCGCCCATTGCATTGCTGATGCTGCTGCGCAGGTCGCTTGCGCTCTTGTTGTCAAAACCGGTAGCAACCACGGTCACGCGCATCTCGTCCGAGAGGTTCTCATCGAACGCAGTACCCCAGATGATGTTTGCATCAGGATGTGCGCTCTGGGTAATGAGACCTGCTGCGGTCTCCACATCTTCCAGACCGATGTCCGGGCTGGAAGTGATGTTGATGATCACGCCGTGTGCACCGGCAATGCTGGTCTCCAGCAGCGGAGAAGAAATGGCAGCCTTTGCGGCGTTCTCGGCCTTGCCTGCGCCCTTGGCACTGCCCACGCCCATGTGTGCGTAGCCGGCATCCTTCATGATGGAGCGCACGTCGGCGAAGTCCAGGTTGATGAAGGCAGGCACATTGATCAGAGCGGAAATGGACTCAACGCCCTGACGCAGCACGTTATCGGCTGCCTGGAAGGCATTCATCAGGGTGATCTTTTCCTGGCTGATCATCTTCAGGCGCTCATTGGGAATGACGATCAGACTGTCCACATGCATGAGCAGGTTTGCAATGCCCTGCTCTGCCAGACCCATCTTGCGCTTGCCCTCAAAGGAGAAGGGCTTGGTGACGATGCCAACGGTCAGGATGCCCAGATCATGTGCCACCTCGGCCACAACGGGTGCTGCACCGGTGCCGGTGCCGCCGCCCATACCGGCAGTGATAAACACCATCTGGGAACCCTTGAGCGCATTTGCGATCTCGTCCTTGCTCTCTTCAGCGGCGCGCTGGCCGATCTCGGGGTCTGCACCGGCACCGCGGCCCTTGGTCAGCTTGGAACCCAGCTGCACCTTGGTGGCAGCGTGGTTCTTGGCCAGAGCCTGCTGGTCGGTGTTCATTGCGATAAATTCGACGCCCTGCAGGCCGTCGCTGACCATGCGGTTGACAGCGTTGCCGCCGCCGCCGCCCACGCCGATCACCTTGATCGTCGTAACGTTTTCGTCCATTTCTTCATCGAGCATGAGTGCCATAACTTTGTCCTCCATCGGATTTTATCGTAGAACTGCGCATAGCGCACAGAAATTATCTGCTTACACTTATATAACTGTATCGTATCATCTTTTTGCCCTGAATGCAAGTCAATTTTGCTTTTTTGAAGGTGTTTTTTTCTCGCTGGCGCTTTCCCGCGGCATTTCCCGCTCAATTTGGGCACCAAGTTCCGCCAGCATCTGTGCAAAACCGGCATATCCGCGGTCGATGTAACCGGTGTCGGTAATGCGGCTCCGTCCCCTTGCCGCCAGCGCGGCCACCACCAGTGCCGCGCCTCCGCGCAGGTCCGCAGCCCGTGCACACGCGCCCTGCAGCTGCCGCACCGGCCGGATGTCCAGTGTGCGTCCCTGCACCTGCACAGCGGCTCCAAAAGCCGCAAAACCCTCTGCACAGCCGAATCTCCGCTCAAACACCACATCCTCGATGCTGCTGGCGCTGTCGGCGGCAAGCATGGCAGCAGCAAGCAGCGGCGCTGCGTCTGTTGCCAGTGCCGGGTATACCCCGGTAAACACTCTGCCCGCGCCGTGCAGCGCGCCCAGCCGGGTAATGACCGCACTTTCCGGCTCTGTTTCTACCCTGCAGCCCATTTGTGCCAGAATTTCCAGCAGCGGTGCATAGGTCTCCGGCCTGCAGCCGGTCAGTTCCACCCGGCCTCCTGCCGCCGCGCAGGCACAGGCAAGGGTGGATGCCACGATGCGGTCGGCCATGGGCGCAAAGCTGCAGCTATACAGCATTCGTCTGCCCTGCACCCGGATGGTGCTGGTGCCCGCGCCCTGTACACAGCCGCCGCAGCGGTTCAGGAATGCTGCCAGATCGCTGATCTCCGGTTCTCGTGCGGCCCCGCGCAGGACCGTCTCGCCCTGCGCCGCAGCTGCTGCCAGAAGCAGGGTCTCGGTAGCACCCACGCTGGGGAACCCAAGTGTGATGTCCGCACCGTGCAGTCCGGCAGGCGCTGTCAGGATCAGCCTTGCCCCCTCCTCCCGGCAGTGCACGCCCATCTGCGCAAGGCCGGAAAGATGCAGGTCCACCGGCCTTGCACCAATGCGGCACCCGCCGGGCAGCACCGTTTCCACCCGGCCAAGCCGTGCCAGAAGCGGTGCGCAGAACAAAATGGATGCCCGCATCCGCGCAGCGGCTTCCGGCGCAAGGCGGCAGGTGGAAGGCACGCCCTGCACCGTGATGTCGCTGCCCTGCCAGCGGGCCGTGCAGCCCGCACCCTGCAAAAGCTCCACGCTGGTGTCCACATCCGCAAGATGCGGCACCTGCAGAAAACGCACCGTGCCATTGCACAAAAGGGCCGCTGCCAGCAGCGGCAGCACGCTGTTTTTGGCTGCCGGGATGTGTACTGTGCCGTTCAGCGGCATGCCGCCTGTGATGATAAGATCTCCGCCCATGCAAAAAGCCCCCGTTCCGCAAAAGATACCTCATGCTATGCGGCGCGAAGGCTTTTTGTTTATTTTGTCTGCAGTTGTGCCATTTGTTTGTCCGGTCATTTGTGGCTGCACCGGCAGCGGATGCTGTCGTTTTATGGCAGGGAGCGCCCGGTTTTATGTCTCCCCGCGGGACACCGACAGTACGATGCCCATTTCGCCCAGCAGCATCATCAGACTGGTGCCGCCGGAGGAAAAAAACGGCAGGCTGATGCCGGTATTGGGGATGGTGTTGGTGACTACCGCCATATTCAGCACTGCCTGCAGGGCCACCTGCACCACAAAGCCCACTACCAGCAGCGCACCGAACCGATCCGGTGCATGCGCCGCCAGCGTGATGCCCCGCCACAGCAGCAGCGCAAACAGCAGGATCACCGCGCAGGCTCCCACAAAGCCAAGCTCCTCGCACAGGATGGAAAAGATGAAGTCGTTCTGCGGTTCGGGCACGAACAGGTGCTTCTGGCGGCTGCTGCCAAGGCCAAGGCCCGCCGCGCCCCCGGAGCCGATGGCATACAGGCTCTGGATGGTCTGGTGGCCGTCGCCCAACGGATCGGCAAAGGGGTCCAGCCATGAGCTGAGACGGCTGGCCGCGTAGGGCACAAGGTCCGGCATAATGATGATGGCAGCTCCAATGGCCGCTGCACCGCCCGCCCCGGCCAGCACGAACCACTTGAGGCCGGTGCCGCCCACGAACATGAGCACCGCGCCGATGCCCAAAATGAGCACGGTGCCGGAGAGGTGCGGTTCCAGCAGCATGAGCACGGCCACCGCTCCCAGCACCAGTGCAAAGGGCAGCACCCCCACCGCAAAGCTGCCCATGCGGTCGTGGTTGAGCGCAATGATATGCGCAAACACCAGCACCACCGCAAATTTGGCGATCTCGCTGGGCTGCAGTGTACCCAGGCCCGGAAGCACCAGCCAGCGCTTGCAGCCGTTGTACTCCGGCATGAACAGCACCGCCGTCAGCAGTACCATTGAAAGCGCCAGCAGCGGCCATGCCAGCTTGTGGTAAACATGGTAGTCCACCCGGCTTGCCACCCACATGGCCCCGATGCCCAGCGCAGCATACAGCAGCTGCGGCCGCAGGTAGGCAAAAGCATCGCCCCGCCGGTACAGCGCCACTGCACTGCTGGCACTGCCCAGCATTACAAGGCCAAAGCCCACCAGCGTGAGCACCAGCATCAGAAACGGCAGGTCCATGGCCAGAAGATGCCGCAGCGGCAGGCCGCGCTTTGCATGGGCAGCAGCTTTGTGCATCCGTATCACCTCCGTTCCTTTATTGTACGCGGCGGCGGTGCCGGTTAGTCATATCCCCGGCACACCGGCGCATACACTTGCCCAGAGAAGGAGGTGCCTGCCATGCCAAAACCGGAGCCGCGCCCCTTGCGCACCCTGCCGGAACGGGCATTCCATGCCCGGGCACGGCTGGTGGCCGCGTTGATGTGCTGCGTCTGCTTTGCGGGGCTTGCCGCGCGGCTGGCGTATCTGCAGCTGTTTGCGGGCGGCTGGTATACGAGCCGTGCCCTCGGCCAGCAATTGCGCGATACTGTGGTGCCTGCCGACCGGGGCCGTATCTACAGCGCCGACGGTGTACTGCTGGCCGCCAACAGCAGCTGCTGGACATTGCGGGCCTCCCCGCGCGAGATGCCGGAGGAAAAGCTCAGCCTTGCCGCGCAGGGCCTTGCGGAAATATTGGAGCTGGACGAAGCGAAGCTGCTGGAAAAATTCAGTGACCGCACCTCCAACGACTGCCTTTTGCGCTACCGCGTGGAGCGCGACACCGCCGACCGCGTGCGGGATTTTTGTGAAGAGAACGGCATCACCGGCATCCGCATCAATCAGGACTCCAAGCGCTGGTACCCGGAGGGGGAATTTCTGGCCAGCGTGCTGGGCTTTACCAATGTAGACAACGCCGGTGTGAGCGGGCTGGAGCTGAAATATAACGATGTGCTCACCGGGCAGAATGGTGTGGTGCTCACCGCCGTCAACGCTTGGGGCTACACACTGGAGCAGAGCTACGAGACCGAAAAAGTGCCCTTGGAAGGCAGCGGCCTGCGGCTGACTGTCGATGCCAACATCCAGCATTACCTTGAAAACGCGCTGGATTATGCGGTCAAGGAGCATCATGTGGCGGCGCGC
>UMLM01052730.1_pt1 | contig 10703 bp, 7 predicted proteins | sample 1966571 | NCBI WGS metagenome assembly UMLM01 (sample SAMEA4836203, study PRJEB28245) | human gut metagenome | biome: gut microbiome; material: fecal sample | place: Denmark | collected 2008 | reverse complement strand
CTATTGTTTTCGGTTGCTTGCTTCTTTACCGTACATGAGCATTTTGTGCTGGTTTATTTCCCATTCTGTAATTCCTCCAAGCTGCGGACATTTATTCAAAAAACGCCGCAGGCAGAAATATTGACTTCGCGGATATTAATGTCTATAATGATTATAGTCGATGCGGACATAAATGTCCATATCGAATGTAAGCATTATAATATTGCTCTGGATTAAGCTGTCAACGTGACCGTTACAGAAATCATCTATACGAGGAGGTAGGCAAGTGGAAGAAAAGAAAAACGAAATCATTTCATGGATAAAGGCTTATAAGAAACAGTTACTTCTTGCGGGAGTCAGCATTACAGCAGTGATTGGGGTTATTATTGGTCTCAAGAATAAGGAGGCCATAGTAAATTTGTGGGACTTTCTCAAGAGAAACCTGACGAGACATTCTGAAGGGCAGATAACACCCTCTTGTTCAGCGGTGGTGACACCTTTTGCAGTAGAAGAAGTAGTTTCTATTCGATCCTATACTTCTTCACAGAAAGCATTCGATGTCAATCGGCACATAAGAAATCTATCTGGAGGTAGACACCATTCTGCCGAAAAGGCTGCTGAGGCAGCTACCTTGGGAATAGTGTTATTACCGCATCAGACAATCGTAGATACATATACGAAGTGCGCTGCATAAAAAACAAAGGGCAAGGAGGTAAAAAGAATGCAGATGTGTCCATTTTGCGATAAGGTTTACGATGAATCCGAATACAGCAGATGTCCGTATTGTTCCGGCGAATTAGAAGATGATACGAGCGAAAGGCCGTATAAGGATTGTCCCAACTGTGGTGGTATCATGTACTGGGATGGTTATTGGGAATGCAGTAATTGTGATTGCGAAATCCATACCGGTGAAGATGACAATGATGGTCTTATCGAAGGGTAAACAGCATAAATAGATAAAACGCCTCGCCACTGGAATTAAGTCCAGCGGCGAGGTGTTTCTGTGTCTATGGGATTATGATTTAATTTCTTGCCCATTTTTAAAGGTGAACCGTACATCGTCCTTGTCGTAGACGGTTACGAAGTCCACCAATCCGCACCAGAGGGCGGCATCAAATTTCTCCATCAGGTCAGCCTGCGCCAGCGCGTCCAGAAAGGCTTCAATCTCCGCCCGTCTGGATTTCTTGTCGGCAATGACAGCTTCGATTTCCTCCAGCCGTGCCTTTGCGGTGTCGAAACGGGCGGTGAGACTGTCATAGCGTTTCTGGTATTCCGTCTGATCAAGCGCCACATGAGCGTTTTCGTAGATACATTTCTGGATAAGGTCTGAGGCAACCATAAGGTCTTCTTGCAATTCTGTAGCTTCCGCCTCCAATGCGGAGATGTCGAAGGCAATACCCAGCGAAGCCCGGAGCGGAGCAATAACCGTAGCTTTTTTGCCAATCAGCTTATTTGCCGCTGAGACAAACATTACTTTAATTTCGTCCTCCGTCAAGTGCGGCGTGGAACATTTTTCCTCGCCGTCATACTTGTGATTGCACTGCCAAATCACCCGGCGGTATTTGCTGTTGGAATTCCAGACCTTTGACCCGTACCATTCGCCGCATTGCCCACATTTGATTTTACCGGAGAAAAGGTGAACCCCGCTGTGATCTCTTTGTTCATCCTTTGATCACCGCAGCTGCTGAAGCATGATGCTGCAGCCGTCAACCACGCAGTGCAGCGCATTTTCCGCCACATGGACAGGCACCTGCAGTTCATTGCGCAGACGCGCGTCAAAGTTTTTGAGCAGGGCGCCGCCGCCGGTCATCATCAAACCGCGCTGGACGATATCCGCTGCCAGCTCCGGCGGAGTGATCTCCATCACGGTGCGGACAGCGCGCACGATCTCATCGACGGAAGCGCGCAGCGCCAGCTCGATCTCATTGGAGTTGACCTCGATGGAGCTCGGCAGTCCGCTTTCCATCGCCAGGCCGCTGACCTCCATCGTAAGCGGCTCATCCATCGGCAGCGCAGATCCGATGCGGATCTTCACTTCTTCCGCCATCTGCTCACCGATCGCCAGCTTGCGCTCTTTGCGCAGATAATCAATGATCAGCTGAGTGAAACGGTTGCCCGCCACCTTCAGCGATGTAGAGCATACGATGTCACCCAGCGCAAGCACGGCGATATCGCTCGTTCCACCTCCGATATCCAGCACCATGCTGCCGCAGGCCTTGCCGATATCCAGCCCGGCGCCTACCGCGGCCACCTTAGGCTCCTCTTCCAGATAGACCTTCTTCGCGCCGGCACGGTAAGCGCAGTCGCGGATCGCGTTTTTCTCGACCGTAGTGATATTCGTCGGGTGACAGATCAGGATCATGTTCTTGCGGAACATCCCGCGCAGATTGCATTCCTTGAAGAAATAGTTCAGCAGCATTTCCGTCGCTTCAAAATCGGCAATGACCCCGTCCTTCAGCGGACTGATGCAGATCATGCTGCGCGGCGTGCGACCCAGCATCTCCTTGGCTTCCTTGCCGGCGGCGATACATTTCTTTGTCTGTGCATCTATGGTGAGAATGGACGGTTCGTCGATGACGATCCCTTCATTGTCCACACAGATGAGCAAGTTCGTTGTTCCTAAGTCAATCCCTACTTTACGCATTTCATTTCACTCCTCATCATTTATACCAGCCTGATACGATTAAACGGAAAAAGAACAAGCAAGTCCTTGGAGATGATGTCGCTGCGGTGAAACGGTCCGAAATACCGCGAATCGGTCGAACCGGTCCGATTATCGCCCATCAGAAAATACTCATCCGGGCCGAGGGTCACCTCATAGACATCCATGTCCGCATGGTGCTTCTTCGGATCATCGATGATGTAATCCTCCTCGATCTGCGTCCCGTTGACGCTCAGCACGCCGTTGACGTAGCTGATCGTGTCGCCTGGAATGCCGACGACCCGCTTGACGATCTCTCCTTCTTCACTTTGCACGACGACGATGTCAAAGCGCTCGATCTCCCCGCCCAGCACGATGGAAAGACGGTTGGACAGGGCAAAATCAAAGTTCTCCAGGGTCGGGTTCATGCTGGTGCCGCGGATCACGACCGGCTTTGCGACGAAGTTGCTCAGCAGCAGGACCACTGCCACGCAGATGACGTAATACTTTACCAGAGAAAAGATCTGCCTCGTCAGCGGCATGATCGCTTCCAGATTACGCCTGATTCTCGTCTGTCCGGTTTTTGACGCTCTCCTGGCCATGAACCTAATCCCCCTTTCGTCGTCTGCTTCAGCCTGCTCGTTCAGCCTTGTTGAATCTCTTCACCCCGTTTTTGACCATAATACTCTGATTCCATCCTATTATAGCATAGCATGGCATGAATTTATGCATCTTCGCCAACAATTTTCCTGTCATTTTTGTAAGAGTTCAAACGTTTCATTTACACCGTCGAATTTATACATTTCTTGCTTGTTCCAGCATCTTTTTCCTGTTCATTTTTACTTATCTGCGATAAACTGATAATGCTGAAAAAGGAGTGAAGACATGAAATCCCTGAAAGAGCTTTACCGCATCGGTCCAGGCCCTTCCAGCTCACATACCATGGGGCCGCAAAAGGCCTGTCTGGAAATGCTGAAGCGCTGTCCGAACGCCGATCATTACCGCGCAGATCTATATGGATCGCTGGCAATGACCGGCAAAGGGCATCTGAGCGATCAGATCATCATCCGCACGCTGGCGCCCCGCCCCGTGGAAGTCTGCTTTCACATGAATGAGATGAAGAAGCATCCCAACACGCTGGAGCTGCATGCCTTTGACGCCGAGGACGGCCTATTGGAGACGATGACCGTCTATTCGGTGGGCGGCGGTGTCATCGAGATCGAAGGAGAAGATGCCGCGGTGCATGCCCCCTGCTATCCACATCACACCCTCGATAAGATCAAGGCATTCTGCGCCGCAGAGCATATCGGGCTGAATGCTTATGTCGACCAATTTGACGACAGTGACATCAGCAGCTATCTCAACGAGATTCTGATCCAGATGCTGAAGACGGTCGACGCCGGGCTCAATGCCAGCGGCATCCTGCCTGGCAGGCTGAAGCTGGAGCGGATCGCCCGCTCCCTGCTGCAGGAAGCGAGCGATGTGCACGGCAGCGAACGAGAAAAGCTGCTGCTGTGCGCCTATGCCTATGCCGCCTGTGAGGAAAATGCGTCCGGCGGCATGAGCGTCACCGCGCCTACGCTGGGCAGCAGCGGACTGCTCCCCGCTTTACTGTATTATTACTATTACGACCTGAAATATCAGCGCGAGACATTGGTAGAAGGGCTGAAGGTGGCCGGGCTGATCGGCAACCTCATCAAGCACAACGCCACCATATCCGGCGCGCAGGGCGGCTGCCAGGCCGAGATCGGCGCAGCCTGCGCCATGGGCGCGGCCATGATCGCCTACCTGATGGGCCTGGATATGGATCAGATCGAATACGCCGCAGAGATGGGCATCGAGCATCATCTGGGCCTGACCTGCGACCCGGTCGGCGGTTATGTGATGATCCCCTGCATCGAACGCAATGCCGTCTGTGCGCTGCGCGCCATCGACGCCGCCATCCTCGCCCGCCATCTGCGCCGCGTGCACCGCAACCGCGTCAGCTTCGACATGGTCGTGGAAACCATGAACAAGACCGGCATCAAGCTGCCGATCGAACTGAAAGAAAGCGCGCTGGGCGGACTGGCCAGCGTCGTGAAGCTCGACTGATCCTCATCATACTTATCCATTGTTTACAGGATGATGCAAAGTTGTTCAAGAATTGTAAAAAACATCGGTCTGCCTGGCCGATGTTTTTTGATGCCTGCGCAAGTTGAGGCGCGCAGTGGCCCGCACAGTATCCAGCACCCTTTTCGGAAAGCGCTTTCAATGATATAATATCTTTATCATTCTGATTCAGAAAAGGAGGATAGCAAAGAACATCAGAAAGGGAAAAGAAAGTGGGTGAAAGGATGAAGAAGTTTTTCATCAGTTTGATCGCCGGTCTTCTGGGCGTTTCTGCCGCAATCGGGCCGAGCAGCATTTACGCTGCCGAAACGAGGATGCAGATCGAAGCGTCCATGGAAGAACCAATTCAGATCTCTGCAAACGAAGAAGGCTATGACGGAGATCTGCACATCGAAGTGGAAAACAGCTACGAGATCGAACGGGATTATGATCAGAACCTGATGCTGACCGTGACCAACATCAGCGACCAGGCGCGCGCATATTACATGGCCGTCGATCATTCCTATGCGGATCTGTCCGTCAATTTTATCAAGGGAGGCTCTCAAAGCGAACCGCTGCTGATCGAGCCCGGCGAAAGCCAGCAAGTACAGCTGGCCATCTTTGCCCAAAATGCAGAACAGGAGCGGTATGGCCTGCCCGTCGAAGCCCGTCTGGCCGACACGGACGAAACCGACGCCAGGGCCATCGTTCATCTGCGCTGCGATATCCCGCAGCTGGATATCAGCTGTCAGAAGCTGCGCAGCGAAAGCTCCACGCTGATCTCTGTATATGAACTGATCAATACAGGAGAGGCGCTGAGCGATGTCACTGTCCGCCTGAGCGGAGATGCCGCCGCTTATGTGCGTACCGATCCGATCATCGCCAACCTGGCCATGGAAAGCCGCGAGCGAAGAGAATTCCGGATCATCCCGGACCTGGCCAAGATGAAGCAGGATGGGATCACGCGCGTCAGCGGTGAGATCCTCGTGGAATCGGGCGCCCAGTGCGAACGCTTCGCATTGAACATCGACACCGAAGGCAAGGAGATCCATCTGGTCTCTGTCAAAGACCTGCTGCTGAAGCAAGATGGAAATCCTTATTATAACCTGAATGTCATCGACGACAGCCTGGATCACAGCGAAAGCGTGGACGGCAAAGCCGTCAAGACAGACACTGCCGTCTCCTTCACCTATGGGGAAAACGGTGAGGAACAGCTCGATCTCTCGGTGCAGACTACCTTGCAGCCATATACCGGCGCACAGGAAGACGCTGAACCGGTCTGCGAGCTCATCGAAGACGGCGCCGGCACTGCCCTGGCTCATGTCCGCGTATATCTCACCGAAGAGCAGTACCGTCAGATCGCAGCAGATGCGCAAAGCGACCCGTTCGCGTTCCGCCGTCTGCTTCGCGATAGTCCGCAGGACGATGCCGCAAGCTATGTCTTCGATGTCTATGTGGCCGTGGGCGAGACCATCGATGATACGAATACGTTCAAGACGATCGGCAACTTCAGCACGGCCTACTCCATAGGCAGCGACATCGTCGGACTGGCCGATGTCTCCAGTGATCCGACATACAGCGAGGCACAGAAAAACACATATGCCGTACTGACCGGCGCAACGCTCGCGCTGAGCCTGGCTGGCCTGGTCCTGCCCGGCGTCGGAACAGCCATCGCCCTGAGCACTGGCTCATTCCTGCTGAACCTGTGGAAAAGCTACATCGAAAGTCATCCGGCCGGCGCGCTGAACATGTACATGGAAGGATTCCAATGCACCAACCGCGGCCGGATCGACAACAGCTTCTATCTTCCGGATTACGCAGACGGCACGAAACCGGACCTGCACTATACCGGACGCATGTATGACCAAAAAGACGAAGACTTCTCTCATCACATGGATACGAGCTACGACTATTACCTGAATGGCGATCACGCCGGACAAGGACACAATGACGGGCTCAGCGATCTGGCCATGGACAAGATCGACAACAGCAGCCTGAACGTCGGAGACCAGAACACGCTGGTGCGGGATTATGACACTGATGCCGGCAGTTACTTCGTCTCGACCGAAAACGAGCTGACCGCCCTGTATCCGCCTGAATCGCTGATCGGCTATATCGGCGATCCACAGGAGCTGGAGGATATGCGCACCAAGCCTGACTTTGCGGTCTATCACGAAAACATCATCGTAAAGGGCAATGACCCCATCATCGATGAGAAGACCCAGCTGACCTTCAAGGTGTATAACCGCGGCAGCCGCGGCGGCTGGTACGATGTTCTGGTATATGACGGCGATAAGCTGCTCATGGAAAAGCAGAACGAAGCGCTCAACGCCTTTTCCTCGACATCATACACCATAGACTGGACACCAGGATCCCGGCAGCACGACATCCGCGTGGTCCTGCGCAATGCGACGATCGGCATGGAAGAGCGTTCTTCGTCCAACAATGAGGCGGTCCGTCACCTCCAGGCCCGCAGCCGGGAGATCCCGCAGATCACACAGCTGAACGTCTCTGATGACAAAAATGGCAGAAACGTCTCATTCAGCGCGGACATCCAGAGCTATGCCGATGTCAGCGCGGTCCAGTTCCTCGTCGACGGCACCCCGCTGCAAGGAAGCGTCCACAGCGGCACTTATGCGAAGACCCGCCGGTTCTGGAGCGATGGGACCAGCCTGGATCAAGGCGAACACGAGCTGAGCGTCATCGTCACATATGCTGTCCAAAGCGGTGAAAAGACCATTCGGATGGATAAACCATTTACCGTGGAAGCCCGGACATACGCTGTCCCTGAGATCATGGCGGCAGAGCATGGCACACTGTTCGCCCTGCAGGAACAGGAATGTCAGATCCGGATCGCCAACGCATCCGATGTGATCAGCGTAGAAGTCGAGAGTGCAGGAAAAGCTCGTCCTGCCACCACAACCAACACCCTGAATGAGCGGATCTATCAGTCTGCCGTCCGCTTTGACGAAGCAGGCCGACAGCAGATCATCGTCCGCGCCACTTACGCCGTCAGCGCCGCACAGACCAAGACGATCGAAAAGCAGTTTTCGACAGAGGTCCTGCCCGCCGAAGAAGCATATTACCGCCTGCAGATCAGCGACGAATTGAGCGATCCGCTCATCCTGGTGGACGGCGATGCAGTGGACCACGACCGCAGCGAATCCGGGGAATACCTGATCAGATGGAGCGAGGAAACCTATGCTGACCCGCAGCTGCATCTCATTCAGGTCGTCAGCGGCAATGCGATGATCACCAGGACGATGGATGACAGCGACCACAGCTTTTCGCTGGATGACTGCGCCAAGATCACCCTGTATGGAGACGAAAGCTTTGTGCTGGACGAGGTCAGCGTGCGCTCAGTGAACGGCATCGGCACATACCAGGACCTGAACAGCGATGGCGTCCTCTATCTCAGCGACGGACTGTACACCCTGGATGTCACTTACGAATGCTATGAGACATTCCGCAGCGATACGCTTCAATTCGATGTGGCCGGTGAAGATCTCTCCATGGATCTTACAGCCGAGATGAAGCAATACAGCTTCCAGTTGAAAGATCCTGCGCCTTATGCCAGCGCATATATGTTCTGTTACGACGAAGCCAATGACTACTGGCAAAGCTGCGACCTGCAGACGCGTTATCACGAAGAGAGCGGACTGCTGAACTGCGTCCTCACCAATGACTACGACCTGCAGCTGAGCGAAAATGCTTCACAGCTGTGCTTCGTGATCTATACAGAAGACCATCTCTACTTATATGTCGTCAACAACCGCCAGCGGATCGCATACGATACGATCATGCTGTCCGATGAAGGCATGAACAAAGTGGAATTTGCCCCGGCAGATGCCGGCGTGCAAGTAAACGGCGTAGACATAGAGATCTTCGGATACACCGTGCCGCTGCACGCTTCAACGATCTATGTCCCAAAAGGAAATTATGAGATGACCGTCCGCTGCCTGCATGGCGATGATGAATACATCAGCAAGCAGCTGGATGTGGAAGTCAGCGGCGATCAGCAGGTCGATGTCGGCTTCGACCTCACCGGCGTCCGTGTCAACTGGCCGGCCGCATGGGGAACAGAAGGCGGACTGACCCTCTCCGGCAGAGAAGGCGGCAGCTTCAGCCACTACGCCTACATCCGCAACACCCTTACATCTGTGGAAAAAGGATCATACGACATGAACCTTTCGCTTTATGGCGATACATTCTATTCCTTCCACCGGCTCATCACCGCAAAGGATCAGGAAGTAGATATCGACATCCTCGACAGCTTCAGCGGCGTGCTGGAAAACAACAGCTGGACAGATACATTCACTGGCTATGAGCGGATCTCGCTCTCGCTTTCGGACCTGAAAGACCGCAATGGCAACACCCTCACTTATTTCTCAGTTGACGATGAAGATGACGCTTTCCGAGGCTATGTCATCTTTACCAACGTCAAAGACGAACGTGAGGTTTACCGCGTCCCGATCACGCTGAGCGATTCTTCCAGCTTCGAGGTGGAAGTGCCTAATGTGGAAGGAACATTCCATGTCTCCCTTTCCATCCAGCAGCAAAGCGCAGCCAGCGCTGCGGACAAAGCGGCGCTCGCTGCCCAGGTCGAAGAGGATCTGAAGATCAAGAACGAGGGGTACACCAAGCAGAGCTGGGCACGTTTCCAGGAGGCCCTCGCACACGCCCAGTCGATCCTCAACGATGACTCTGCGACTCAGCAAGAGATCGAAGCTGCTCTGCTGCGGCTCAACGAAGCGCGCGCTGCGCTGCAGAAGATCGAGGGAACGATGACGGAAAAGGAACAGCTCGAGCAAGCGCTCAGCCATGCGCAGAGCATCCGAAACGAACACTATACCGACGACAGCTGGAACGCGTTCCAGCAGGCGCTGCGCGATGCGAAGGCCGTGCTGGCCGATCCAGACAGCGACGCGCAGGATTACGAAAACGCGCTGCGCGCGCTGCAAGACGCCATCGCGGCACTGCGTGTCCAGCAGCCAGATGACGCCGAAGATACGGATACGGCAGCGCGGCAGAACACATGGCTCTGGATCAGCGTCATGGGCGCAGCCGGCGCGCTCTCCATGATCCTGAAGAAGCGCAGAAAAGCATAGATCAATCCTGCAGAGATCCTCTGCAGGCAAAAAGGAGCGGTGCCTGCCGCTCCTTTGCTTATTCCTTTTCGCGCCGCGCTGATTCCAGCGCCTCGCTGCAGTCCGTGAACTGATCGAGCGAGATCTCATCCTTCTGCAATATCTCATCAAGGACAAATACGCCATCCTGACGCTGAAAGCGCCAGTATTCCTCAAAGGAAAAAGGCTTCGTGCTGCCTTGGATCAGCTGGTTGCTGCAGGTATCGATGGTATAGTCGACCATCCTGCCCTTGATGTAATACCAGCAGAAATCCTGCTCGTCATCCCGGCTGTCGCCGACGCCGACGACCTTATGCTTGAGCAGCCGGATATCCTGCAGGATGTTCTGCTCATGGTTCATCTCCATGAAAGCAAGCTTGACCTGCCATCGGCCATACAGACGCGTGCTGAGATAAGCGCGAAGCGCATCCAGATCCCTGTCGCTCCATGCGCGCTGCACGGCATAGTAAGTCTTCTCCACCCGCTCATCGAGCACGGCCTCATTCCAGTGATAGTCCTGATCGTCGATCTGCTTCAGCAGCGCGCGGGACGCGCTGTGCTTGCGGTGCAGGTGCACGGCGAAGATGATGCCGCCCGCGCCGGCCATGAGCATGAAGGCGCCGCCTGACACCAGCGAAGACAGCGGAGAAGAGGTGCCGCGGGCATGTCCCGATGAATGAGAGGACGATCCGCCGGAAGATCCTCCGCCCCCGCCGCTGCTTCCTCCTCCGCCGGCCCTGGCCTGCAGCGCCATGGGCGAAAGCAAAAAGAGCATGAGGCAGGCGAGGAGCGCCAGCCGCAGCTTACCGCCCCGCGTCATGTGCGTCGCTCCATAGGATATGCGCATCCTGCGGGGGCTCGAACCAGCG
>UMLM01052848.1_pt1 | contig 10716 bp, 9 predicted proteins | sample 1966571 | NCBI WGS metagenome assembly UMLM01 (sample SAMEA4836203, study PRJEB28245) | human gut metagenome | biome: gut microbiome; material: fecal sample | place: Denmark | collected 2008 | reverse complement strand
GGTTCCCTTGAAGGAATCGGAAACGATGAGACAGGTGGTCATGGACAAGCGTCTCCTTTCTGCGCGAAAATGATGCAAAAAAGGCCGGACGGGCACAAAAGCGCGCTCGTCCGGCGGGAAATCAGGGCAGGAGAAGGCTGCGGATGCAGTCGGCGACGCCCGCGTCGTTGTTCGAGGCGAAGACGTCGTCGACCTCGGCCTTGACGGCCTCGGCGGCGTTGCCGACGGCCGCGCTGCGACCCGCGCAGCGCAGCATCTGCAGGTCGTTCGTGCTGTCGCCGATGGCGACGAAGCGCGTAAGCGGGATATCGCAGCGGCGGGAGAGTTCCTCAAGCGCCGTACCCTTGCTGGTGCCGCCGGGGAGAATCTCGATGTAGCGGCCTTCGGTCAGCGTGATGCTGACGTCCGGGCGCTCAGTGGCGAGCAGCTCGGCGCAGCGCGAGATGTGCGCCGTGTCCGGGCAGGAGAGGACGAGCTTGCTCCACGGCGTGGGCGCGCCCTCCGGGGCACACTCGTGCAGACCGACCGTCTCGCGGCGGAGGACGACCTCGTCGGTCAAGTCTGTGCGGCGCAGCGTGTAGGTGCAGCTGTCGGCCTGAGAGAAGGCGAGCACGCCGAAATCCGGATACTGCGCGAGCAGGCGCGCGGCGAGCGCCTGCACATCGTCCGGCAGGCGGCGCGCGAAGAGATACGTCTGTTTCTGCGTGTCGTACAGGCACGCGCCGTTGCAGGCGATGACGGGCAGGGTAATCAGCCCGCGCAGCGCGGGATGATCCACGATACTGCGCACGGGGCGGCCCGTCGCGATGGTGAAGCCGCCGCCGGCGGCGATGAGCTCGCGGATGGCGGCGATGTTCTCAGGCGGGATGCGGGAGCTGTCGTCGAGCAGCGTCCCGTCCATATCGGAGACGAGGATGAGAGATGCCATGCGGTTTCTACCTCTTATCAGAACCGGGGGCCGGGCATGCCGGGCAGCATCCCGGTGCGCGCGGGGCCGGTCGAGTGGCGGATAATCAGGTTCGGCTGACACTGCACCTGAAAGCGCGCCGTCGACGAGGCGCTCTGGTTCGTAACGGACATGTGCGTGCGGTTGAGAAGCGTCGTGAGCGCGGACTGCGCGACGATGTAGGGGTGGTGCTCGATCGTGGTGAGCGAGACCTGCGGCATGCTGGAAAACAGCAGATTATCCGAGCCGATGACGGAGAAATCCTCCGGAATCCGGTAGCCGCGGCTGATGAGCGCGTCCATCGCGCCGTAGGCCACGAGGTCATTGACGCAGATCAGGCCCGTGATGTTGCGCTGGAAGATCTTCTTGTTCTGGGCAAGCGTGTGGCCTATCTGATAGTGCGAGCTCTTCTCCTGCAGCATGTCGGTGGAGCCGGAGTTGCCGCTGAGGATCAGCAGATGATTCTCGGAGAGAACCTTGCGCACCTCGGAGAGAACGCCGGCCACGCGCGTTGCGCGCGAGGTCGTGCTGCGCACGGAGGTCGAGGAGAGAACGGCGATATTCTTGTGCCCCAGCTCGAGCAGGTGCCGCGCGGCACGCCCGCCCGCCTCGAAGTTGTTCAGCTCCACGATGTCGCCGGTGACATGGCTCGACCGGTCGCAGATCGTGACGATGGGGATGCGGGTGTTGGCGTTGGCATAGGCTGCGTCGTTATCCGGCGGATAGAGGAAGATGACGCCGAGATAGTGGTGCTCGAGGGCCATCTGGAGATAGGCGCTCTCAAGCGCGGGATTGTGGTAGGAACATGCGGTGATGATCGAAATGCTCTGGGTGATGGCCGCGCGGTCGATGCCCTGGATCATGGCGCTGTAGTACGGGTTCGTGGTCTGCACGGCGATGACGAGCACCGTACTGTTCGAGGGGGGCGGCGCGGTGCGGCGGAACTGATAGTTCAGCGCCGTGGCCGCGGCGAGCACCTTTTCGATCGTAGTGGTGGGGAAGGAACTGGATTTCTGGTTCAGGATCATGGAGACGGTGGATTGAGAAACGCCGGCCGCCTTTGCGACATCCTGCATAGTGACGCCTTTGGTTCGCATAAGCACCTCCTGTAAGGTCGGACGAATTGATTGAGAAAAGTATACCACAGTCTTGCGGCGGATGCAAGATGCATTATTAATATTTTTAAGAAATATCAGGATTGTTCACCAAATGGGAAAATATGGATTTACTAATAATAGACAAGAAATTAACAAGAAAGAGGCCGGAGAAATCCACAAAAACTAGAGAAATAAATTGGAGAATCTGCACAAATTATTGATTTATCGTTCAAGATGACGCCAAAAAACAGGGAAAAGAGAGAAAAACATCTTGCTTTGTCCGATTGCGTGTGCTAAGCTAAAACCATCATATCTTGGGCGAATGCCTGTTTATTGAGACGAAAAATTAATAATTTGTTGAATGATAGAGGAACATTATGGCTAAGATTTATCTGGTGAGACACTGCGAGTCGGAGGGCAATGCCTGTCGGCGCACACAGGCCCACGTGGACGCGCTGGTCACGCACAAGGGCTATGAGCAGTGTGAGATGCTGCGCCGCCGCTTCGAGGGGATTCATATTGATAAGCTGTATTCCAGCGATTCCTACCGCTCGATCATGACGGTCGACCCCATTGCGAAGGAGCGCGGCCTGACGATTCACACGCGCATCTCGCTGCGTGAGGTGACGACCGGCATCTGGGAGGACATGGCCTGGGGCAACATCGCCGACGAGTTCCCGGAGGAGAACCGGGCCTGGAGCGAGACGCCGTGGGCGCTTAAGACCCCCGGCGCGAGCAGCTTTGAGCAGGTTGCGGCCCGGCTGATCTGCGGGCTGAAGCGCATTGCGCGCGAGGTCGGCCCCGACGGCGTGGCCGTCGCGGTTTCCCACTCCTGCACCATCAAGGCCACGCTCTGCACGATCCTCGGTGAGCCGATGACGCGCGTGAAGGAGTTCGGCCACGGGGACAACACCTCCGTGTCGCTTCTGAACGTGGACGGGGACGGGAACATCACCGTCGAGTTCATGAATGATGAATCCCACCTGCCCGACCGGCTCAAGCGCGCATGGGGCGGCGTCGCCGGGGCGGACATCAACATGGCCGTCTATCCCGTAAGGCCCGAGCAGGAGGAGACGCTTCTCGACCTGGCACAGGCCGAGGCCGCCGAGCGCGGCGCGGCGTTTGACCGTGAGAGCTACCGCCGCGGGGCGCGCGCCCTGCTTGCCGAGCACCCGAACTACATCGCGCTGAGCTATCTCAAGGGTGAGGTTTCCGGCTTCGTCCGCATGGGGACCGACAAAGACCTCCCCGCGTCGTGCGGCGTGATTGACACCATGTATGTAAAGCCCGCCCTGCAGGGCCGGGGCTACAGCGAGCAGCTGTTCGGCTACGCAGCGCACGAGCTGCGCTATGTGGACATGACGCACATCGCCGTGCGCTGCGGCTGCAGCGCAGAGGAGCAGCGCGTCGTTGACCGATTTGTATTTGAAAAAATGAAGGGACACCCCGCGTATCAGTGTCTGTATCTGTTCTGCCCGCCCTGCCCCTATCCCATTCTTGCGTGAGGCGAAAAAACAATGCAAAAAATCTTTATCTCTTCCTTCTGTGTACTCTTTGAGGACTATGACCTGCTCGAACAGCTCTGCAAAAGCTGCCCGGAGGTTCCGATGGGCGCAGAGCTCGGCACGAGCTGGCCGATTCCGAACTTCGACGAGCTGCTGGACAGTCAGGTGCCGCGCTTTGCCAGCGGCCCCGTGACGCTGCACGCGCCGTTTGTTGAGATCAGCGGCGCGCCCGACAGCCCCGAGCGCGCGGCGATGGAGGCGGCGTTTGCCAAGGCGTTCCGCTGGTACCACCTCTTCGACGCCGAGTCGATGGTTATGCACACGCACGAGCGTGCCGTCCCGGCAGACGAGCGCGCGCAGCTGCAGGAGTGGTCGCTCGAGGCCATCCGCAGCACCGCTGCCAAGGCGAAGGCCGAGGGCCTGCACCTGACGGTGGAAAACGTCGGCTTCCCGTTCAAGGACAGCGTCCTGCTCGATCAGGACGAGTTCGTGAAGATGTTTGATGAGCTCCCCGACGAGGTCGGCGCGCTCATCGACACGGGCCACGCCATGGCCAACCACTGGGACATCCCGAAACTGATCTCCCAGCTGGGTACGCGTATCAAGGGCTATCATCTGCACAACACCGACGGCGTGCATGATCTGCACCGGCCGATGTTCGAGGAGGGCCTGTGGTATACCCCGGAGGAGATGGAACGGCTCCTGCGGCAGATCGGCCGCGAGACGCCGGACGCGGATCTGGTACTGGAATATGTATCCGGCCCGCACATCACCCCCGAGCTTTTCAGACGGGACGCCCTTCGCTTGGCAGACTGCCTGAATGGATAAAATGAACGGCCGCAGGGCCGGGAAAGGAACCTTAAGATGTCACAAAAGAACGAACTGCCGCTGGCAAGAAAGAAACGGACAAAAAAACTGCCGTATCTGCTGATTGCCCCGGCGATCCTCCTGTTCTGCGCATTCACATTCTACCCGTTCATCCGGGCGATTGTGCTGTCCTTCGCTGTGACGGACAAGCGCGGTAACTTCGCCAAGTGGGTCGGCATCGGCAACTGGCTCCGCGTACTGAAGAAGGATGAATTCTGGAACGTTGTTGTCGTCACGCTGAAAATGGCGGCGGCCAATCTGGTCTTTACCTTCAGCATCGCGATGATCTTTGCTCTGCTCGCCACGAAGAAGGTGCGCTGGTCGAAGCTGTATCAGACGATGTACGCGCTGCCCATGGCGATCGCCTCGTCCCCCGCGGCGGCCATCTTCCTGTTTTTCTTCAGCCAGCACAACGGCGTGCTCAACAACATTTTGGGCACGGATATCTCCTGGCTGACCACGAAATCCACCGCCTTCTGGTGCGTGGTCGCGATGACGGTCTGGCAGCACATCGGCACGAGTTTCATTTTCCTGCTGGTGGGCTTCCGCAACGTGCCGGAGGATCTGCTCGAGAGCGCATGGCTCGACGGCGCCGGCCCGCTCGAGCGTATCCGCAAGATCATTCTCCCGCTGGCCTCTCCCCAGATTTTCTTCGTGCTGTTCCTGAACATCAACAACTCGTTCAAGTGCTTCAACCAGATCAAGCTCCTGACGCAGGGCGGCCCCGCCAACAGCACGAAGACGCTGATCTACTACATCTACGAAAACGCTATCGTCAACGGCCGTTTCGAGACGGCATGTGTACAGGCCATCTTCCTGTTCCTGATGATCTTTATCCTGACGCGCATCCAGTTTGCTCTGGAAGATAAGGTGGTGCATTATCAATGATGACGCAGAAACAAGTCAGAAAGACGAAAGAAGGAATTTCCTTCGGGCTGAAGGTGCTGCTCGGCATCCTGTTTATCTCCCCGCTGATTATCGGCTTTCTGTTTTCCATTCAGTATGAGGATGAACTGACCAGCTCGCCGCTGCGGCTGTTCACTGCCAACCCAACGCTCATCAACTATATCGAGGTGTTCCAGAAGGTTCCCCTGCTGTCGTACCTGAAAAACTCGCTGATTGTGTGCCTGCTGGCCATCACCATCCAGATCGTTGTGGCGAGTCTCGCGGCCTACGGTTTCTCGTTCTTTGAGTTCAAGGGCAAGAAGTTCCTGTTCGGCCTTGTGCTCGCGAGCATGATGATCCCCGGCGAGGTCGTCGTGATCACGAACTTCGTCACGGTGCAGAACCTCGGCCTGACGAACACCTATCTCGGCCTGATTATTACCTCCCTCGTCGGCGGTACGTCCATCTTCATGATGCGTCAGTACTTCCTGACGCTGTCGAAGGACTTCAAGGAAGCGGCTACGCTCGACGGCTGCGGCGATATCGGCTTTTTGTTCCGCATCGCGCTGCCGCTGTCCCTGCCGACGCTGTCATCGCTGGCGGTGTACCTGTTCGTGAGCATCTACAACGCCTACTTCTGGCCCCTGCTGGTCACGACGAAGTCCACCATGCGCACGGTGCAGGTCGGCGTGGCGCAGCTTGTCGCGGGCGACGTCGTGGACTACAGCCAGATCCTTGCCAGCGCCATGATCGCCATCATCCCCACGGTGGTTGCCTACATTTTCGGTCAGGACTACATCATCAAGGGCATGACGGCCGGTGGCGTCAAGGGCTGATAAAAGAACTATATTCTCCCGTTATTCTCTCTCCCGGCGTATAGAGCACCCGACGGTGTTTTATAAATAGAAAAAGGAAAAAAGAACAAGGAGAAACAGAGATGAAAAAGATTCTTGCGCTTGTCCTTGCCCTCGTCATGGCGCTGAGCCTTGTGGCGTGCGGCAAGGAGAAGGATCCGACGGCTGATTGGGGCCCCGAGCCCGAAGGAACGATCGAAGTCGAGATCTGGACCCTCTTCGGAGAAACGCTCCGCAACCAGTACCAGAAGGTCATCGACGACTTCAACGCAAGTCAGACCAAGTACCATGTCACCTGCGAGACGCAGGGCAGCGCGGCTGAGCTGAACGCGAAGCTGGCTTCTGTATCGCAGGAGGAGCTGCCCGCCATGTTCCACGGCACGGTCGAGAACGTCGCTATGTACGCCAACGCAGATTACTGCGTGCCGCTGCAGGAGTTCATCGACATGGAGAAGAAGGGCACCTGGAAGGAGCTTGACAACACCTGGCAGGCCATTCTGACTGCGTATCAGGATCAGAGCGGCAGCCAGATCGGCTATCCGCAGGGCTACAGCTACGGCAACGTCTTTTACAACAAGGACATGTTTGCCAAGGCCGGTATCGATGCGGTGAACGATCTCAAGAGCTTTGAGGATCTCTACGACGTCTGCAAAAAGCTCGTCGACGGCGGCTATACCACCTACGGCATCGGCTTCCACCCCAACGGCGTCTATATCAACACCGCGCTCGGCCGCGAGGGCATCATGTACTACGATCACGACAACGGCTATTCCGGTACGATCGAAAAGTGTCTGTACACCTCCGACAGCACGGTCAATCACGCACTCAAGACGATGCTCGGCGTTTATCAGAAGCTGCAGAGCGAGAATCTGAGCATCCCCTACGGTACCAACTATCAGAAGGAGATCATCCCCCAGCTGGCGGACGGCTCCTGCGCGATGATGATGGGCGTCGTGTCCATGACCGGCAAGGTGCTCACCGCGGTCGGCGATAACTTTGAGGTCGGCATCATCCCGATGCTCTCCGCGACGGACGCGGGCAAGCGCACGGGCGAGCCCAACGGCGGCACCGGCGGCTTCATCTGCAACAACGGCAACAAGTGGGCCCAGAAGGGCGCGTACGAGTTCATCAAGTTCGCGAGCTCCGCGGACGAGGCGGGCTATTTCGCGAGCGTGACGGGCTATCTTGCCACCAACACCGACGCCTATAACAGCGCGGTCTATCAGGACTATGTGAAGAACACCTTCCCCGACATCGCGGTGGTCTATGAGAGCCTTGCCAAGGCGGACTCCTCCGCCAGAAGCCCCTATATCCCCATCTCCAACGAGATGGAGGCGGCAAATCGCGCGGCCATTCAGGCGGCGGCCTCCAATCCGGATGCGGATCTGGACGCCATCATCCAGAAGGACTGCGACACCATTCAGGAAGCCATCGAGCTTTACAACCTGTCCAACCCCACCAGCAACTAAGCTCCGGACAGGACATGATTCCCCGTATAAAACGCACGGTGTGCGCTTTATAAATACCAACAAAGGAGAACCAAGATGAAAAAAGTACTTGCACTCATCCTTGCTCTGGTCATGGCGCTGAGCCTTGTGGCCTGCGGCAAGGAGAAGGATCCCACCGAAGACTGGGGTCCCGAACCCGAAGGCACGATCGAGGTCACGATCTGGACTTACTTCGGTGAGACGATGAAGAACCAGTATCAGGAGATCATCGATGCCTTCAACGCCAGCCAGACGAAGTACCATGTGGTCTGCGAGTCCCAGGGCAGCCAGGCTGAGATGAACGCGAAGATCAGCTCCACCGATCAGAGCGAGCTGCCCGCCATGTTCCACGGCGCGGTCGAGAACGTCGCCATGTACGCCAACGAGGACTACTGCGTTCCCATTCAGGAGTTCATCGACATGGAGAAGAAGGGTACCTGGAAGGAGCTCGACAACACGTGGGAAGCCATCCGCTCTGCCTATCAGGACAAGGACGGCAAGCAGATCGGCTATCCGCAGGGCTATTCCTATCCCGTGATCTATTACAATAAGGATATGTTCACCAAGGCCGGTATCGACGCCTCCAAGGATCTGAAGAGCTTTGAGGATCTGTACACGGTCAGCAAGAAGCTTGTTGACGGCGGCTACACCACCTACGGCATCGGCTTCCACCCGGACGGCTACTACTTCAACGCCGCGCTCGGCCGTGAGGGCATCATGTACTATGATAACGACAACGGCTACAAGGGCACCATCGAGAAGTGCCTGTACACCTCCGACAGCACCGTGAACAACGCCGTCAAGACCATGCTCGGCGTGTATCAGAAGCTGCACGCGGAGAATCTCTGCATCGCCTACGGCTCCAACTATCAGAAGGAGATCATCCCCCAGCTGGCGGACGGCGCCTGCGCGATGATGATGGCCGTTGTCTCCGTGACCGGTAAGGTTCTGACCGCGGTCGGCGACAAGTTTGAGGTCGGCATCGTTCCCATGATCTCCGCCACGAACGCTGGTAAGCGCACGGGCGAGCCCGCTGGCGGTACGGGCGGCTTCATCTGCAACAACGGCAACAAGTGGGCCCAGAAGGGCGCTTACGAGTTCATCAAGTTCGCCAGCTCCGCCGATCAGGCCGCGAAGTTCGCGACCGTGACGGGCTATCTGGCTCCTAACTCCGACGCCTACAACTCCGACACCTACAAGGACTATCTGACCAACACCTTCCCCGCTATCACCGCGGTGTATGACAATCTGGCCAAGTCCGATTCCTCCGCGAATAACCCCTACATCCCCATCTCCAACGAGATGAAGGCCGCCAACAAGACGGCGACGCAGGAGGCCGCTTCCGACCCGAACGCGGATCTCAACACCATCATCCAGAAGGCCAACGACACCATTCAGGAGGCCATTGACCTCTACAACCTCTCCAACCCCGCCAGCAAGTAAGCCGCTGAGGGGGAGATGCACCGGTTCTATTGTATAAAACGCGGAAGCCGTGTTTTATAAATATGAAAAAGGAGAAACGAGTATGAAAAAGATCCTTGCACTCATCCTCGCTCTGGTCATGGCGCTGAGCCTCGTGGCCTGCGGCAAGGAGAAGGATCCCACCGAAGACTGGGGTCCCGAACCCGAGGGCACGATCGAGGTCACGATCTGGACGTTCTTCGGCGAGACGGTGAAGAACCAGTATCAGGAGATCATTGATGCCTTCAACGCCAGCCAGACGAAGTATCATGTGACCTGTGAGGCACAGGGCAGCCAAGCGGAAATGAACGCCAAGATTGCCTCCACCGATCAGAGTGAGCTGCCCGCCATGTTCCACGGCGCGGTTGAGAACGTCGCCATGTACGCCAACGAGGACTATTGTGTGCCTCTGCAGGAGTTCATCGACATGGAGAAGAAGGGCACCTGGAAGGAGCTCGACGACACATGGAAAGCCATCCGTACTGCCTATCAGGACAAGGACGGCAATCAGATCGGCTATCCGCAGGGCTATTCCTATCCCGGCATCTACTACAATAAGGATATGTTCGCCAAGGCCGGTATTGACGCCACCAAGGATCTGAAGAGCTTTGAGGACCTGTACACGGTCAGCAAGAAGCTCGTCGACGGCGGCTACACCACCTACGGCATCGGCTTCCATCCCGATGGCTTCTACTTCAACGCCGCGCTCGGCCGCGAGGGTATCATGTACTATGATAACGACAACGGCTATAAGGGCACGATTGAGCACTGCCTGTACACCTCCGACAGCACCGTCAACAACGCCGTCAAGACCATGCTCGGCGTGTATCAGAAGCTGCACGCAGAGAACCTTTGCATCGCTTACGGCTCCAACTATCAGAAGGAGATCATCCCCCAGCTGGCGGATGGTTCCTGCGCAATGATGATGGGCGTTGTGTCCATGACAACCAAGGTCCTGACGGCTGTCGGCGACAAGTTCGAGGTTGGTATCGTTCCGATGATCTCCGCCACGAACGACGGTAAGCGCACGGGCGAGCCCGCTGGCGGTACCGGCGCCTTCATCTGCAACAACGGCAACAAGTGGGCCCAGAAGGGTGCTTACGAGTTCATCAAGTTTGCCAGCACCGCGGATCAGGCTGCGAAGTTCGCGACTATGACCGGCTATCTGGCGCCCAACTCCGATGCTTACAACTCTGACACCTATAAGGACTACCTGACCAACACCTTCCCGGCCATCGCCGCTGTGTATGACAGCCTGAACAAGTCCGACTCCTCCGCGAATAACCCCTACATCCCCATCTCCAACGAGATGAAGGCCGCCAACAAGACGGCCATTCAGGAGGCTGCTTCTGCCCCGAACGCGGATCTCGACACCATCATCCAGAAGGCCAATGACACCATTCAGGAGGCCATTGAGCTGTACAACCTGTCCAACCCTGCCCAGTAAAAGCTTCCTGAAAACGGAAATTTGAAAAGCAACGACGAGAGGGAGCGGAGCGAGGCTCCGTTCCCTCTCGTTCCCGTTTCCGCCCGCCGGAGCGCGGGCGGAACTGAAAGCGAAAGTAACTTCCCTATGACATAAGGAGTAGCATAGATGAAAAAAATCAAACGCTG
>UMLM01023112.1_pt1 | contig 10725 bp, 23 predicted proteins | sample 1966571 | NCBI WGS metagenome assembly UMLM01 (sample SAMEA4836203, study PRJEB28245) | human gut metagenome | biome: gut microbiome; material: fecal sample | place: Denmark | collected 2008 | reverse complement strand
TGTAACTAAAACTTCCTTGTTCTGACTTCTGATTAACATTTTGCATCCTCCTAATCATTTACTCTTTGATTCCACTGCTCTACAGCTTCTTCCTCTGTTTCTCTCCAACGTTCAACCATTCCATCGCATTCTGTGCAGGCTACAAGATATTCTTTTGTTGAATTATTATATTCATTAATCAGCATTTCTGCCTTTCCTCCACAAAACGGACAAGGTTTTAATTTATCCATTTTTCCTCCTTATTTTCTCATATAATTCAAAATATTCTTCCAATGTTTCTGACAGTTTGACACAATCTGGTTCATAAGGCTTAGGATATACCGTATATCCGCACTTCGGACATTTGATTTCCGGCGGATAGTACTCAACCCATTCCATGTTTCCACCACATTTTCTGCAACGGATGTATCTCTCTACCTTCTTTGGCTTCGTTTTGAAGAATGAAGCGTAATTATTGTTTTTCATTGTCATCCTCCTTGTGATAAGCCTTATAGTTTTCACATTCTCCACAAAAGTATTCTCCATCAAAATAATTGTCTCCGTAAGACTGACACGTATCGCATAGATTCTGGTCATACTCATCCATTTTTCTTGCCATAGCTTCTATAACTGTCACCGTTACTCCGTTCCCTGCCTGCTTGTATAACTGGCTGTCAGAATTTACGAACTGTGCTTTTTCAAAATAATCATCAGACCAACCTTGCAACCTGAAACATTCCCTTGGTGTCAGTTTCCTGATTGCTATGTAACACTGATATTTTTCATACCAGACCGCATATACAACCAGTTCTTCCGATACCTGAACGAAGATTCCCTGATTGTAGCTCGTGTCGAGTGTGTTGGCGATTTCTTGTCCGACGATTCCTCTTCTTGTCTTGCTGTTTGGCATTGAGAAGTTCACACTGTCAATTCCCACTCTGCATTCTGTATAACCTTGTTTCGTTGCTTCCTTGACTTCAATCGCGATTCCGTGCCGGTCTTGTCCTGTCAGTGTGAACATTGGCTCGCCATCTTCTTTGAACCTTCTTCCGTTCTGACGTTTCTCTGCCCTGTCTGGTGTTAATACTGGAATTGCTATTTTAGGCTCTGTGTTTCCTCCCGGCTTCGTGCTGATTGTTGGTGCTAATCCATCGTCACTATAAACTCTATCTCGTTGTGAATTTCTGCCATTAAGACAGCCAAAAAGATTTAACGAAACACTATTTTCTCTGTCTGTTCCTTTGATAGGAAATACTTCTGCGGAGCTTCTACCTCTAAGATGTCCGATAATAAAACATCTTTCCCGGTTTTGCGGCACTCCGAAATCTTTGGAGTTGAGCACCTGCCATTCTGCATCATACCCATACTGCTCCATTTCAATGAGCAGTCTGGCGAAATCCCATCCTCCATTAACACTAAGCAGATTTTTAACGTTCTCAATGAAAAGGTAAGTGGGTTTATCTTCTTCTTTGAGTTGTCCGATAAGGTACATAACTCTGAAAAACAGACTTGAACGGTTTCCTTGAAATCCGGCTTGCTTTCCTGCAATGGATATGTCCTGGCAGGGGAATCCGAAGCACCAGCAGTCGGCTTTTGGAATGTCTCCGGCATACACTCTTCGAATGTCATTTGCGTACCATTCTCCATTTCTGTATTCCTCCTTTAATATTTCTTTCTGTCTTTTCTTGACAGGAAGATCTTTCAATGCCTTTCGCTGCTCATCTGTCAGTAAGTGCATTGAGATGTAACTCGCAGTAGCAAATTTATCGAATTCGCAAAAACCAACGCATTCATGCCCCGCTAATTCCATTCCCCTGCGAAATCCTCCGATTCCTGCGAAAAAATCTATAAATTTCATTTTAAACTCCCATCTTCTTAACCAGATTCTTATTCAATCCCTCTTATCATCATGCTTAATTTACTGTAACAAGGGCAAATTCTTGTGTGATCGAAAATATCTTCCAGTAAAACGCAAAATGGAAACATCTGTTTTACTTCATAGATATGTTCTATTCCGTCCTCACCTCGTTCTGCGTATTTGATTCTTTTTCCAACACATAGGTCAAATGCATTGGATACGTAGGCTTTTAAACCATAAGATTTTACTTTGCTCATTTTTATCTAAAACCGCCTTTCATCAAAATGTGAACATTTCCTCGTTATCATCACCAGAATCGAAATCTGACGTTTCTTCACAATCAGTTGATTTATTTCTGGACATATTCTTTCCACGTTCGATCAGTTCCGCCCTCTGCTCTTCGGTCAATTCTCTTGGTGCTCGTAGTTTCACGTACTTAACTGGGACATGGGCAAATATGGAACCATCTTTGTTTGTGACCAGAATCTTCACATCTTCTGGATGCTGTTCTGCAAGCTTCAGGACTCTTCCTTTCATCTTACTGCCATTATGCGCTGATACTTCTGCGTACTCACCACCACGAATCCACGCGATGCTACATTCATTGCAATTCTCTGTCATGATTAATCCTCGCTTTCTCCAAATCCAAATTCTTTATTTATATTTATGGAATCAAATTCAAGTTTAATTCCCATTGTTTCTTTTGCCTCCTGGTATGCTTTTTCAATTCCAACTTCTTCAATGTGTTCTTTGGCAGAGTTTAGGCTTTCTAAGAATCTCTGATTGGATTTTGTAAATCCCCATGTTTTCTTAATTGCAAACAAACTGATAAGAACATTTGCGACTGCGATATAGTCCTCTGCTTTCCACAGCTTTTCCTGCGACTCTTTAATCAGTTCTTCCGATATTTCCTTGCGCATTTCATTTTCACGCTGTTTTAAGTACAATTTCAGAGATTCTACTCTTGCACCTGTTGCTTTTGATATTTGTTCCATACTGAAATTGCTGAAATTGTACGGTGCATTTAAGCGTGTTTTCTCAGATACTTTCTGCTGTCTTCTTCTCTCTGCCCTGTTCATGCTCTCGCCAATCCTTTCAGCCGGCTTGTGATTAAGACAAATTCTTTCAAGAGTTTTCTGTCTAATGGTGTATTTCCGGTCACGGTATTATCGCCATCATAGACAACTGCATATTTTTCGTTAATCAGTCTTGTGGATGAAACCGCATTCAAAACTTCTTGTCTGGAGCATTTCAGCATTTGTGAAATATCATCAGCGGTCATATCGCCAATCCATTGTTCATTCTCGAAAACACTGTATATTCTCATACTTTTGCCACCTTCTGATATTCATATCCAACAAGGCGGAACGCTCGTGGAGTATTCGGATGTGCAGTAGCAATCAATCCATCAAGTTCAAGCTGCCTCATATGTCGTTGCACAGTTGCTTTTGATATGCCAAGGTTTTCGGCAATTTCTTTAAATGACGGCGCGTATCCATATTTTGTAAAATATCTGATAAGAAACAGATAAATTTCTTTTCTGTTCTCTTGTCCCTCGAGATACTTTCTTTCGGTGTTATATTTACTTACCATAGTTACCTCTTTTCTTTTTACCTCTGGAACCGGATAGCGTGATATGCCGGGAAACAAGTTTCACTGTTCCAATCCCAGAGGGCGTGCGCATATTTAGTTGTAATTATTTGGGATTTTGTCTGCCAGAACCGGCAGTTTTATCATTTGTAAGATTCTTCATCAAGAAGATTGTTGAATTTTTCAAGTGCCTTGATGGACACCTTGTTGTTTGATTTCTCTGGTTTGATTGATACTTCCAAGTGAGTATCAATGATATGCTTCAATTCTCTTGCAAGGGTTGTTTTTCCTTGCTGTATACCCTGTCTGTATGTCTTAGGCGGTTTGTACTGCCCTGTTACTTGCTTACCGGTTGATTGTCCGCCAGCTGTAATGTTGTACATCTGGAAACCTTTATCTGCAAAAGCCTTGATCGTTTCAATTTCTTTTTGGTCAAGCTCACTTTTGGGGCAAGTTCTGTATGCAAGTTTCCAACCAGTAGGATTGCTTTCACTGTAAAACTTATGCTTTTTAAGGCTTAATGCTATGTGGTCATATTCTGCTAAATGGCTCGCACATCTCTCACGAAGTCTGAGTGCCTGTCCCACGTAACTGCGTCGAATCCCTGCTTCGTCTATCCTGTAAAAAGCATATATGCCACTAGAATTTGGAATGTTTGGACATATCTTTTGTATTCTGTTTTCTCGCTCTTGCTTTATGGCGAAAACCTTTCTGTAGTCCACCCGGTATCACTCCTTTTCAATCTGGTCAATAAGTTTCTTGCACTCATCTTTGACATAAGCAAGTGAGCGGATTTCTATTTCGGAATCATTATTTGATTCTCTCCAGAAATCTTCCATTGTATAAAAGATTCTTTTGAAATCTGGATCATCTCCAAAATACTGTTTCGCTGCATCAACATCATACCCGTCAAAGCAATGAGCACAATCAAATCCAATCCACCATGTATTCTCATCATTGCAGTTATATAAATGCGATTCTGCATAAGTAACTCCACCATGGCAGCTAAGATAGCCTAAATCGTCAAAACTTTTCTTCGCTAACTTGTGGCTGTAAGGTACTCCAACATATCCGCATCTGTATGCTCCGGGCATAAACAGAACCACATATGGATAACCTTTGTATGTAGATTTTGTTTCTAAAACTGGCTGCTTCATTTAATCACTCCCATTCATCTTCATCCTCATCTTCACCATCATCATAGTAACCATTTTCCATGATTTCTTTAAATGTAGCTATTGCTTTTCTAAACCTGTCGCGTAGAACCTGTTCTTTTTGTTCGAGATCTGCAATTACCTTTTTACGTTCTTCGATTTCTTTAAGCAACGCTGCGTTCTCTTTTTCAAGATTGTATCTGGAAATACGTTTCATGGTTGTTGGATCAAGTTTTACAATTTCTTCACCCGTCTCAATAAACATGCATATTGGCTCTGGCGTTAACTGAATAAAATGTCTCTCTTCATCTCCAAGGAATGTTGTTTCGATCATTTGTTTTTCTGGCTCTTTGACCATAAAATGTGTCACGTCAAAGCACATCATCTTGCTACTATCGTAAAAAATAATCTGCCCTGTTTGTATCATTTAATCACTCCTTAATTAAACGGAAGTTCATCGTCCATAATTGACGGCATATCCATGAATCCACTTGTGTCTTGTTCTGGACTTGGAACTGGTGGCTGCGACTGTTCTTCTGGCTGGCTCTTCTTGCTCTCCGCAAACTCATGTGTTTCCACAAGGCAATCATTTGTGTAGACTTTCTTTCCGCCCTTGTCAGTGTAATTTCCGGTCTGCCATGAGCCGACAATCGCAATTTTCATGCCTTTATGCAAGTACTTTTCGGCAAACTCACCATTTTTTCCAAGCGCAACACAATTTATGAAGTCTGATGTGCGTTCATTGTTTTTGAGATACTGTCTCTCAACTGCAAGTGTGTATCTGGCAATTGTTGTGTTGTTCGTTCCCATTCGGACATCTGGATCTTTAATCAACCGTCCGATCAAAATTACTTTATTCATGTTTTTTCTCCTTATACGGTTCAGGCAACGGCATCCACGCAATTACTTCTAACTTTTCGAAACCGTCTGTAAAATATTCACCATTCCACATTGCTCTGAAAGGTATTGTTCCTTTTTTGACAGTAATCAAATATATGTCTCCTTTAAATATATGATTAGGTTTTGGTTCTGGCGGGAGTTTCATATCTACCGGAATCCAGTTTTCACTCAAGTTGTAAGAAGCAATCAGTTCTTCAACTTTTTCTAGTGCATCATTCCAACCTTTATTGTACTTGCAATTCAAATATGGCTCTGCTATTTCCCCGTACTGTGTCTGTTTTTTAAGCTTATCAATCACTTTCAAAAAGATTTTCATTCTCATCCTCCTCATAATCATTACAATAAAGCGAACCATAGTCCCATGCCAGTATGCAACCTCTACGGTATTTGCATTTGTCGCAATCAGTCATTTCCATGATTTTCTCCTTTCAAAACGGGCATAAATTCAAGTCAACTTCCAGTCCAGCCCGTCCAATCTGAACCAGAACATTGTCTCCTGCGACTTCCTGTATTTCTTTCTGTATTTTACAGGCATCAGATGCCTGACCACTTAAATGTACCAGTGTTACCGTCCGAAGCGATTCTGTGCGATTTTGCTTAATGAATTGCTTGCAAGTTGACAAAGAGCAATGTCCTTTTAATCTATGACTGTAGTTAGCTTCTGTTTTGTCCACCAATTCTTCACAGTAGTTGCATTCAATTACCAGATGATGTATGTTCATTTTCTGGAAATTATATTTACTGTACTCAAAATCAGTAATATACAGAAGCTTCCCCATTTCATTGTGCTCCACCAGATATCCGTAGTTCGAGCAAGGTACAAGCTGATTTGCTTCCTTATCGTATGTTGTATGCGGCAATTCAAATGGAATCACGTTAAACGAACCAACTCTAAATGGATGCCTTTCTGGAACACCTTTCATTAATTCGCCTGTTCGGATGTTCATGTTCTCAACTGTCTCGTCATTGGTGTAAATCTGAATGCCTGCATTCATTATTTCCTTGAATGACTTTGTATGGTCACCCGTGTTCATGAGAAAGAAGTACTGCATCAATATTGCTTATCCAATAGTCAATCCCTCTGAGGATTTTCTTGTAGTTGCACCCGCAGTCAAGAAGAACAATCTCGTCTGCACTTGACTGCAAAGCGTAACAATTTCCTTTGGTACTACCTGTTGAAATTACTCGCATGAACAAATGACATCACCTCGCTTTCCATGTATTGCATTTATGCTTCTAAGATATTCTCAGCTTCATCTATGGTTTTCTCTAAATCGGAATAGGCATATGGTATGTCCTTCCCTCTATTTAGGCTCTCTAACTCCGCATAGCTTACTTTGCACATGCTGTCTCGTATTAATTTGAGCTGCTTCAACGGAAGTTCAATGGTTATTACCTGTTCCCAATCCTTTTTGCTGTCTACTCTCTTCATACTTCATCATCCTCCGGGAATCTGAACACGATGTTTGCCGGTTCGAATTTTATATCTGGGCTGTTAACCATTGTTTTGATGATTCCAAAACCTTTTGTTGACGCCATCTTCATGAATTCCTTTTCGACATCTTCTGGAACTTCTATATTCTGTGCAAAGAATGCTCCTGTATATGTGTTACGCAACATTTCCATAGCTTTTTCAGCCTTTTCTTCTGTGGAGTATGTCGCCATGACTGTTCCTTTTTCACCGGCAATCGGAACATATACCCTTATAATATTTCCAGTTCTACTTAATGGCGTAATTTCGTATGGGGCATCAATTTTTCCATTTTGACTAACTAATCTCACTGCATTCTCCTTTCAACACTTTTTCTTGAGAAACTTTTATTAACCGGTTCATTTAACGCTCTTTCAAGTTCCCATCCGCTTCTTAATCGTTTTATCAGTGTGTCTCTGGACATTCCTTTTTCTCTAGCCCATTCAGAGATATTCTTTTTGGTTCCTTTGTATTCCAACATATGCGTATGACGGCTATTACTATTCTGCACCATCATTGTTACCCAGCGGCAATTATCGGGTTCATAATTTCCGTCATTATTTATGCGATCAATAGTTAATTCTTCTGAATATCCATGTGAATAAGCCCAATTATAAAAATTAATAAAGCCATCTTCGCCCAGCCATTCATTGCAGACTCTTATTCCACGGCCACCGTAATTTTCAAATTCTTTTGCATATTTTCTGTAACAGCGGCTCTTCATATTATTATATATTCGATATAATCTTGAATTGGAATGTCCATGTTTTTTATTATATCTATTTCCCATTATCTCCTTCCCTTCTTATCTACCAACGAAAACCTGTATTTTTTCGGGTATCGTCTGGCATTACTCGTAACTATTAATGTATGCTTTGCAAGTTGCTTGGATTTTGCTATTACCTTTAAATCTTCATTCGCCATCAATCATCATTTCCTGATTCAAAGATTGAAGAAGAAAAGATGCAAACTGGGCGAACACCATAATCGAAGACGCAATCGTTGCTGCCGATATCGCCCGAAGGGGAAACAATGGCAATTGTTGTACTGTAATCATTTGCTGGTGTACTCCATGGAGTAAGCAGCCACCACCATTTATCCATATTTGGAAGGATTTTTCTGTATTTTCGGTATTCATCCACCGTCAAAATCGAAATCTTATCTTTACAATGTGCATATTCTGTCTGACCGTCCATAGAAAGTAAATCTCGATCAAACTCAATAACTGCATCTTCTCCAAGCTCGTCCGTAATTTTTTTAAGAAAACGAGTGTTTAACTCATTTCTCAGTTTACTTGAAATCCAGTTATTTGAAGCTGAATCAAATGTTCTTTTTCCATCAAATCCATTCAAAATGGCAAAATATCCTTTTTCTGTCTTATCCAGAATCAGCCATTCCATACCAGCAAGTTCAATAGCTTTTCCGATTTCCGGCTTTCCGATGTGCTTTTTCTTGAATTCTGCGAACTCTTTACTTAATCTGGATAATTCATCATCAAAATATTTCAGATTTTTCTTCATAATCATTCCTCCACCTTAGATACAAAGATATTAGATTTTAAGATACAAACTGGGCGAACACCATTTTCGTAGTCGTAACCGTCGTAGTTGATAACGCCCGAAGGGGAAACAACGGTAATACTTTTTTTCCATCCACGTTCTTCCGTTGACCATGGCGATAATGTCCAATACCAGTCGTTCAGATCATTGTTCGGTGTAATATCTGTGTATTCTCGTGCTTCATCAAATGTAATTGGACGGATTTTACAATCAACAGTCCCCAATTTCTGTCCATCCGCAGTGATAATATCTGCTGTGTGTGTTTCGACATTTTCTGCCCCGAATTCTTCTTCGAAGTCTTTCAGAATTTCAGTGTCACACAGTTTCTTTACGTTTGATGTTTTGTAATCTGAGGTATCACCAAACTCTACATTTTCTTTCACCAGATCAAGCGAAATAATTTTTGTTGTATCTCCATACTGTTCCAGAACCTTGTATTTACGCTTTCCAGTGGTCTGAAATACTTCTCCTCGTTTCAGCGTTGACAACTCAACCTTTCCGGTTTCTTCCTGCTTTTCCAGAAGTTCAACCAGTTCCTTTGCTTTCTGTAAAATTTCTTTATTGTTCATTCCCGTTGCCTCCAAAAAATATTTCTCGCATATCTACTGCTGCGTACTTCTTATGCATAAGTTTCTTGTTTTTGATTGCCCCGTTCGGATTGTTGCAGACAAAATCTCTGCATATCTCAGGTCTCACTGGATAAATGAGACATTTTTCTTTTTCTTTGGAATCATCCAGGAACGGGCAAGTAAGGTCAAAAGCTACAACCGAAGGATAATTATGTTTCTGCTCAGTGATATGATGCTTCTTTACGTAACGTTTGATTTCTTTAATTTCTTTACTGGATATTGGCAAGTAGTTGCTACAACATTGTCCGCAACCACTGCATTTACCGTCCTTTGTGAAGTCAAATACTCCACATTTCATATCTTTCATAACTTCTTCTAACGTCCCGATCATGCTATCACCTCGTAAGTTGAACAAGAATGTTCATAACAAGTGATACTGCCGAGGCTATGAACAATGGTCGGGTCTTATCCTTTGCGACCGCATAAATTATTGCGCCTAACAATGGTAAGAATGAGATATAAAGCAATGACTCAAACACTGAATGAATTATTGACATATCTTATTCCTCCTGTTTCATAAAATCTGGAATCTCTGGTTCTTTACCTGCTGCCGGAACTGGTTCCTTCTCAGCTGGCTGTACGGCTTCTGCAACTGTTGGCTGTTTTGGCTGTTCTTCGATTGCCATTGGTTCTGGAATGAATTCCTCTTTATTGGCATTCTGTTCGATCTCTTCCTGTACTTCCCTGTATGTAGCGTCCATCGTGTTATATTCATATGCCTGTACCGGATTATCCCATTTCTTAGGAATAGACTTCATAATGTTGTTACGCATTTTACGAACAATCATAGATTCTCTCGACTGCGTTTCGTAATAAGACGGTGAAATATATGGTCTTAATTCCTCACAATCAATAATTGCTTCCAGTTCCCCAATATCAGCAACCTTTTTCATGATTTCTTTTTTCTTTGCTTCAATCTGAGTTTTCTGTGCATCTGTAGCTTTGTATCTGTCTGCACAAATACCGAATGTTTCATTCTGAAGATTGTTCTTAATATGTGCTGCAAGATTCTTCAGTACGTCTGCTCTTTCGCATGAAAGGTATTCAACGTGACCATCTTTGTACTGAATTGGATATACCACGCGAACAACTTTTCCAATTCCAGATTCTTCCCATTCCGGCGGTGTGATTTCTACACCTCTGTGTCTTGGTGGGATATACTTGTCACCCTCTCTTACTTTCCAATATGGAAATACTTTAGCCACATTGACACCATATCTACTTACAAGAGCATCGTTTCCGTCGCCCTCAATCGCAAATTCGATTTTCTTCTCCCACTGAGGTTTCTGCCCTTTTGCCGCTATGTTTACGTTTCTGATCTGGAAATAACATTCTCTCGGCTGTGCATTTGCGTTCAGCTTTAATGCTGCGACTTTACTCAGGATAAATTTAAGATTAGAACCGTTGATTGCTTCAAAACTCACACCGCTTTCATGTACCATCTGGAAAATAGATCCCATTGCTGCTACTACACAATCTTTTGAATATGAATCAAATTCCATTCCTCTTGAAGTCAAATCTCTTTCCATTAAATCGACATACCGATTTGTGTAGTAGGAAAGCTGTGTGTTAAAATTTGCTACCT
>UMLM01013841.1_pt1 | contig 10879 bp, 10 predicted proteins | sample 1966571 | NCBI WGS metagenome assembly UMLM01 (sample SAMEA4836203, study PRJEB28245) | human gut metagenome | biome: gut microbiome; material: fecal sample | place: Denmark | collected 2008 | reverse complement strand
CCTGTATGCGGCAAGCCTGCCAAGAGAGAGCTGGACACGATGGATACGTTCCTCGATTCATCCTGGTATTTCCTGCGCTACTGCGACCCTAAGAACGATAAGGCACCTTTCGACCCTGCAAAGGCTGAATACTGGATGGACGTAGACCAGTACATCGGCGGAGTGGAACATGCGATCCTGCACCTGATGTATTCGAGATTCTTCCAGATGGCGTTCTATGACATGGGTCTTGTAAAACAGGAAGAGCCGTTCAGAAACCTGCTCACCCAGGGCATGGTCAACAAGGACGGCAAGAAGATGTCCAAATCTCTCGGCAATGTCGTAAGCCCTGAGGACATCATCAAAAAATACGGCGCCGATACGGCAAGGCTGTTCATACTCTTCGCCGCCCCGCCTGACAGGGAGCTGGACTGGTCCGACGCAGGCGTAGAGGGAAGCTATAAGTTCCTCAACAGAGTATACCGCCTCGTATATGAGATAAAAGCCAAATATCCGCAGTTCCCTGAGGCTTTTGAAATCAAGACCCAGGCAGATAAAGACCTTAACTATATGCTGAACGCCGCCATCAAAAAGGTGAGCGAAGACGTGGGCGGAAGATTCAGCTTCAACACGGCGATCAGCTCCATAATGGAACTGGTCAACGAAATGTACAAGTACAAGGAGGGTGAAGAAGTAAACGCCGGACTCCTTGGAAAAGCCACAAAAGAACTTATTTTGATCCTTTCGCCGTTTGTACCGCATATCTGCGAGGAAATGTGGCAGCATATAGGACAGACGGAATCCGTATCCACTATGAGATGGCCGGAATTCGATGAAAGTGCCCTTGTAAAGGACACTGTGGAAATAGTGGTGCAGATCAACGGAAAGGTAAAGGAAAAACTCATGGTTTCCGCAGATGATGATAAGGAAACACTGGAAAAGATAGCTATGGAGAGTGAGAAGATAAAAGGACTGCTTGCGGACAAATCTGTCGTAAAAGTAATAGCAGTGCCGAAGAGACTGATCAACATTGTAGTAAAATAAGATACAATTTCATAATTAGAAATTCATGATTAGAACTTCATTATTCATAAAGGCTGTCTTTTCATAAATAAAAAAGAACGGAGAATAAATATTTATGAGAAAAAGACAAGTTAGAGGAAAGAAAGAGCCCAGCCTTAAGATCATTCCCATAGGAGGACTGAACGAAATAGGCAAGAACATGACGCTCCTGGAATACAACGATCAAATCTTAATCATAGACTGCGGCATGACTTTCCCTGAAGACGAAATGTACGGAATCGACATAGTTATCCCTGATTTCAGCTACGTGATAGAAAACAGGGATAAACTGGTGGGAATGGTGATAACCCATGGTCACGAGGACCATATAGGCGCCATACCATATCTTTTGAAAAACGTCAAGCTTCCTGTATATGGAACCAGACTTACGTTGGGGCTTGTGGAGAACAAGCTCAAGGAACACCAGGTGGTCGGCGACCTGAGAACCATAAAAGCCGGCGATAAGATTCAGCTGGGCGATTTTAAGATAGAAACTATTCGGACGACCCATTCCATCGCAGACTCCATCTGTCTGGCGATAACTACGCCTGCCGGAGTGATCTTCCACTCCGGAGACTTCAAGATAGACTATACGCCGATAGACGGAGAGCCGATAGACTTTTCCCGTCTGGCTGAGATAGGCAAAAAAGGCGTTACTCTGATGATGTGCGACAGCACCAACGCCGTAAGGCCGGGATTTACTTCTTCGGAAAGGGTCGTAGGACAGACGATAGAGAACATCTTCAGGACTGCCAAGACGAGGATAATAATAGCGACATTTTCTTCCAACGTCCACCGTGTGCAGAAGATCATAGAGAGCGCCGTCAAGGTGGGCAGAAAGGTCGCCATATCCGGCAGGAGCATGGAAAACGTAGTGGCTCTGGCCATAGAGCTGGGATATCTGGATATACCGCCGGGAACGCTGGTGGATCTGAGGATGACAAAAAATATACCTGACGACAAGCTGGTAATCATCACTACAGGCAGCCAGGGTGAACCGATGTCGGCGCTTTCCAGGATAGCCTCCGGAGAGCACAAGTCGGTGAAGCTGAAGAAGGGCGACATGGTCATCCTTTCATCGACGCCTGTACCCGGCAATGAAAAGACCGTTTCCAACGTAGTAAACAAGCTCTTTGAAAAAGGCGCAGAAGTCATATATTCAGACATCGCCGATATCCACGTCTCAGGTCATGCGTGCCAGGAGGAACTGAAGCTGCTCCACTCGCTGATAAAACCAAAGTTCTTTATGCCCGTACACGGCGAATACAGACATCTGATACAGCATGCCCGTCTGGCCGAAAGCCTCGGCATGAAGAGCGAAAATATATTCGTGCTGGACAACGGCGACATTCTCACGGTAAGCAAGAACAGGGCTCACAAGACGGAGCAGCAGGTGGACGCTGACGCCATCCTCGTGGACGGACTGGGAGTCGGCGACGTGGGCAATATAGTGCTCCGCGACAGGAAGCTGCTTTCAGAGTCGGGACTGATAATAGTAGTGGCCGCCATCGATAGGGAGAGCCATCAGGTGGTTTCAGGGCCTGACATCATTTCAAGAGGCTTCGTATATGTGAGAGAAAACGAAAAGCTGATCGAAGAGGCACGCCAGGTGGCCGAAGAAGCCATCGAAAAGTGCCAGAAAAAGAATATCAAGGACTGGAACACCATGAAATCCAAGGTAAGGGATTCTCTCGGCTCATACATCTATCAGACCACCAAGAGAGACCCTATAATCCTGCCGATTTTCCTGGAGGTATAGACTGGAAGTATAAAATAGATTTTCATGCGGATTTCACCGGGGCAGAAGCATTTTGCGATATTGCGCCCCGGCAGCAACGCGGTTTAACGATTTCAAGATTTCAAAGGAGAGTGACAAAATGAACGTATATGATCAGGCGCACGGCCTGGCTCAGGCCATCAAAGCGTCAGAAGAATTCAAGCAGTACAGCGCCGTAAAGGAAAAGGTCAAGGCAAATCCCGAGCTGGATAAAATGCTTAAGGATTTTCAGCAGAAGCAGTTCGAGCTGCAGGCCAAGCAGATGATGGGAGAAGAAGTGAACGACGAGGCCATGTCCTCAGTTCAGTCACTCTACAGCATCATGGCCAGCGATCCTCTCTGCGCCGAATACCTTCAGGCGGAAATGCGCTTTTCCCTGATGATGAAAGATGTCTATGAAATTCTGGGCGAAGCCGCAGGTCTTGGCGATATGGCTCAATAACAGCGAAAATTGAGGAAGATTGAGGACTTGGCAACAGAGGTATCTTTTGGTATAATAGACTGCAGTCAAAGAAAACAGCCAATTTGAAAAGAATGGAGAGATAAAAATGATTTACGCTAGCGACTTTAGAAAAGGTATTACATTTGAAATTAACGGAGAGCCTCATGTAGTTCTGGACTTCCAGCACGTTAAGCCGGGCAAGGGAGCAGCCTTCGTAAGAACTAAATACAGAAACATCCTTACGGGAGCCACGAGAGAAGAAGCTTTCAATCCCAACGACAAATTCCCTAAGGCTCATATAGAGACTAAAGTTATGCAGTATCTGTATAACGACGGCGAGCTCTATTATTTCATGGATCAGGAAACTTACGAGCAGGTTCCTCTGATGCAGGAACAGGTGGAAGAGGCTATGAAATACCTCAGAGAAAACGATGAAGCCACCATCAAGTTCTACAAGGGCAGCGCGTTCCTCGTTGAAGCGCCTAACTTCGTAGACCTCAAGGTCATCGAAACAGAGCCGGGAGTAAAAGGCGACACGGCTACCAACGTCACTAAAGCCGCCACAGTTGAGACCGGCGCCGTAATTCAGGTTCCTATCTTCATCGAAGAAGGCGAAGTAATACAGATAGACACAAGAAGCGGAGAATACCTTGGACGTTCCAAGTAAAAAAGCTTTGATAACGGCCTCTTTCAGAGGTGAAATACGGGACGAGGACTCGTCCCTTTATTTATAGTTTTTGATACAGCTTAGATTTAGAGGTAACTTGATGATAAAGTTTGAAGCCATAAAATCCAACAAGAAACTCTGCATTATTCTGATCGCCGCGGTTGTGATTGTCATACTGGCGGCGGCAGCCCTGATTGCATATAACAGCGGACTTGGTCCGGCGGACGCGGAAAACGACGAGCCGGTCACAGTTAACATACCATCAGGCAGCGGCGCAGTCAGCATAATAGAAATCCTCGACGAAAACGGTCTGGTCAAGAACAAGACCATGGCCAAGATACATGTCAGGATAGGAGGATACGATTCTCTGCAGGCCAATACATATATCTTTTCAAAAGATATGAGCCTCAAAGAAATTCTAAACGCCATAAATACGGGAGATTTCAACTATCTTTCTAAGAATTTGATAACGATAGTCCAATGTTATACCATACCACAGGCTGCTGAAGCCATAGCCGAAAAGCTTCCTTATTCCAAAGAGGAAATACTGGCTGTATGGAATGACAGGGAATACCTGGAAAGCCTCATAGACAAGTATTGGTTCCTGACCGACGAGATACTGGCCGATGGCATCATGTATCCGCTGGAGGGATATCTCTATCCTGAGACTTACATCATAACCGATGAAAATGCTTCGATAGAGGACGTGACTGATATAATTCTGTCCATGACTGATGAAAAGCTTTCCGAGAGGAAAGAGGATATAGAAAAGAGCGGCAGAACTGTCCATCAGTTCCTTTCCCTCACTTCCGTAGTTGAAAGCGAATCTCTCTTTGAAAAGGACAGGCCTATAATCGCCGGAGTTTTCATCAATCGTCTCGAAAACGGAATGCCGCTGCAGAGCGATATAACCGTGCTTTATGCCCTGCAGGAAAAACGGGTGAACGTAACTTACAGTGATCTTGAAGTGGAATCCAAGTATAACACATATAAGTATACAGGCCTTCCTATAGGCCCTATAGGCGCCGTATCAGCTCCGGCAATGGACGATACGATCTCCTATGAAAAATCCGATTACCTTTTCTTCTTCGCCAAGGAGGACGGAACGGTGATCTATTCCAAAACGCTGGCAGAACACGAAAAAGCGGTAGAAGAAAACCTGTGGTATTGATATGAACATAACAAATGAAGACGTCACCAATTATATAAACGGCTTTTACAAGCCTCAGGCAGCTCATCTCGCCGCTTTGAGACAGGAGGCGGAATCGGCCGGAGTGCCTGTTATCCTCAGAGAAACCGAGAATTTTCTCGCTTTTCTTCTCAAAGCCTTTAAACCTGCCAGAATACTGGAAATAGGAACAGCCGTCGGATATTCGGCCATATTTTTCGCACAACTGGGAGCGGAAGTGGTGACGGTGGAAAAATCTCCCGATATGGCTGACACAGCCCGGGAGAACATAAAAGAGGCAGGCTTTGAAAGCAAAATTACTGTTTTTGTCGGCGACGGGGAAGAGGCGATACGTCAAAATCTCAAGGAAAGCGACGTATTCGACATGGTCTTCATCGACGCTGCCAAAAGCCACTACAGGAGATTTCTTGACGCCGCGCTGCCATTCTGCAGAGACGGCAGCTTCATAGTGTCGGACAACGTGCTGCTGAAAGGAGCATCCGCCTCGGATAAGTACGACCCCAACGGCAGGTTCAAGACCAACGTCAGGAATATGCGCCGGTATCTCGATTATATTTCGGACTGTCCGTATCTCGATACGTCCGTCATCGCCTGCGGCGACGGACTGGCGCTGAGCGTCTACAGCCGCGCAGCCGGCGTTGAATGATGCGCAGGGTAAACAAATTATAATCATAGACTTTAGGTATAAACGATAATGATAAAACCAGAACTTTTAGCCCCTGCAGGGGATTTGGAAAAACTTAAGACAGCGGTCATGTACGGGGCCGATGCGGTATATTTCGGCGGAGAAAGCTTTTCTCTGCGAGCCGGAGCCGGCAACTTTTCCCTCGAAGAAATGAAAGAGGGCATAGAGTTTGCCCATTCCCGCGGAGTGAAATGCCACATGACTCTCAATTTCTTTGCCCACAATGAGGATGTGGAACCGTTCATGGATTATCTGAAAGAAATCAGGGGTTTGGGTATAGACGCTTTTATAGCGGCGGATCCTGGAGTCATAGATATGATCCAGGAAGTAATCCCTGACGCTGAAATACATCTCAGCACTCAGGCCAACATGACCAATTACAGGACAGCGCGCTTCTGGTACGGCCGCGGCATAAGGCGGCTTGTACTGGCCAGGGAGCTGAGCCTTGAAGAGATAAGGGGAGTAAAGGAAAAAATACCGCAGGACATGGAGCTGGAAGCTTTCGTTCACGGAGCCATGTGCATCTCCTATTCCGGCAGGTGTCTTCTCAGCAATTTCATGATAGAGAGGGACGCCAACAGAGGTCAGTGCGCCCACCCATGCAGGTGGAAATACGCTCTGGTGGAGGAACAGAGGCCGGGCGAATATTATCCCGTGGAGGAAGATGAGAGAGGCACTTATATACTAAATTCAAAAGATTTGTGCCTGATCGGGCATATTCCACAGCTTATAGACGCCGGCATTTCCTCCTTTAAGATAGAGGGCAGGATGAAAAGCGCCTTTTATGTGGCCGTCGTGGTTTCGGCCTACAGGAAAGCAATAGACGGCTATATAGCCTCTCCGGAAAGCTGGGAATTCAGGCAGGAATGGATGGACGAGCTGTGCAAAGTCAGCCACAGAGAATTTACTACAGGCTTTTACTTTCACAAGCCTTCAAATCAGGATCAGAATTACAGAACCAGCCAGTACACGAGAGACTATTCTTTCACAGGACTGGTGAAGTCTTATGACGAAAAAACAGGACTGGCGACAGTGGAGCAGAGGAACAAGATGGTACTGGGAGACGAGATAGAAGTTTTCGGACCGGCAACGGATTTCTTCACCCAGAAGCTTACAGAAATGTACGACAAAGAGGGGAACCTCATAGAAGCGGCGCCTCACCCACAGCAGATTTTGAAAATCAGGACGGAAAAACCGGTAAAGCCGTTTTTCATGCTCAGAAAGAGAAAATAACAGTAAATTGATTTTTATAAAGAGAAAGGATCAGATATGTTAACCGACCCCGACAGTTTACCTATACGAATAGGGATAATGGTTTTGCTCATAGCAGTACACGGGCTGTTCGCAGCTATAAATACTGCTCTCGGCGCAGCCGGACGGAACAGCGAAAAATACCAGGCTACGTGCAGGCTCATAATGATACTGTGTACTTCATTCGGAGCCTGGCTGGCGTTTTACGACTGGAGAACTGCTGTAGGCTTCGTCGCAGCCATCATCGTCTTCGGCCAGTTTTTTTCCCACAAGATAGCGCTCCAGCACCACGAATCACTTGCTGAAAAGACCATGTGGCTCATTAACGGTGTTTCGGCCGTTCTGACGCCCGTTACCAAGCTGCTGATGATCATCGCCAACCTCTTCCTCAAATTGCTCAGACAGGAGACACATCTGGAGGACGAAGCTTTCTCTGAGGAGGAAGTCATGTCCATGCTGGAGGCGGGACAGGAGTCAGGGGTGATAAAAGAAGAGGGCAAGAAGATGATCAATTCCATCTTCGCTTTCGACGATAAGCTGGCCTATGAAGTGATGACGCCGAGGACCGACGTTTTCATGATAGATGTGGAAGACCCCCTCGAAGAATATTTCGACGACATGATGACTCTGCGCCATTCAAGGATACCTGTATGCAGGGGAGAAAGGGACAACATCATCGGCGTTCTGAACATAAAAGATTATCTGATAAAAGCCAGGGAGACCAGCTACGAAGAAGTGGACATAGAGTCAATACTGAGAAAGGCTTATTTCGTCCCTGACACCAAGAACATTGATTCTCTTTTGTTCGAACTGCAGAAGTCAAAGCAGCAGATCGCCGTACTCATCGACGAATACGGCGGATTTTCCGGCATAGTCACCATGGAAGATATAATCGAAGAGGTGGTAGGAGATATAGACGACGAATACGACGAGGAAGCTGAAATCATAGATAAGGTCGACGACAGCACTTACCTCGTAGACGGAGATGTGGATCTGGACGACCTGGACGAAGAACTGGGAATAGACCTTCAGTCAGACAGCAGCGAGACCATAGGCGGCTTCATAATAGACATGCTGGGAGAGATACCTGATGAGAACGATGTGGGCCGTATAATAGAATTTGAGAATTACAGGTTCAAGATAATGTCCATCGGAGAGCGGCGGATAGAGAGGGTCAAGATATATATCCTGGACGAAGAGGAAGCTTCCGCTGAAGAAGAGGAAAAGCCTGATGAAACCTGATAATTCCAATTTATATAATAAAATATTGTTACCGTGATATATTAAAAGGTCTCGCACATAAGGGCATATAGTCTGATGTGCGAGATTTTTATTATAGATTAGTTTGCATTTTATTAATTATATTTTATAAAAATACAATTAATAAAACAATATAAAATAATTTACAATAATATTTTTTTATGCTATAATTTGAAAAAAATATAGGGGGTATGGACCAATGTGGCAAAAAAATAATAGCTCGTTAAAATAATTGATAGAACAAGGGGATTATTATGTTAGATATATACATAAAAAGGACAATTTCAACTATTTTAATAGTAACTATAGCTGTTTTTATGACGTTTGGTACAAATGCATATGCGCATACAGATCAAATAACCACTGAAAAATTAGATGACGTTGATATAAATGTGGTTAGTAGCAATCAAATTCAGATAATTGATGGCGATACAGTTGGGACAATTACTGTTTTAGAAGACAACCCAAATTTTCGTAAAGTTTTAATTGAAAGTTCTGATGAAGAAGATATAATTTTAACAACTGATAAACAAGCTCAAACAATAACTTCGTCTAAAACGGGAAAGATAATCAATATCAACGCAGAGAATATTATATTAGCAAGTTCTCCTAAAGTAGGCGATACAAAAACTGTAAAAATCTCTTATAAGCAAATAAAAGATGCTGTGGGTACAGGTTCCGCAATTATAGGAATTGCTGGCTTTATTGCTTCTTTTTTTACTGGAGCTGGCGCATTGCTTGTGGCCTCCATTGCAACAAAATTGGGCGGTATAGGTGGATTAATATCTTTAGTTTCAAAAGGAAGTCCAAATCATGGTATAAAAATAGTATCACAATATTACATGAGGCGTACAACTAAAAACGGTAAAGTATATCGATATGGTGATTGGAAATTGAAAAGTATAAGTACTTACTGATACTTTTATGAACGAAAGGAATTGTAATGAAACCATCTGACAACTGGAAAGGCATATTAAAGGCTCAGCATTTTTATGCCGTACTGATATTACTGCTTAACGCACTGCAGATAAAGAGCCCTGATTTGATAAGCACGATACCAAGCTTCATACTTATAGCAGCAATGATACTTTCTACAATTTCAGCCATATACTTGCTTACTAAAATAAAGGCGGCGAAAGAGTGCAGGAAGCTATCAGATACAATGCTGATAATCTTGCTTACAATTGCAGGAAATATAATGCTCATAGTAAATATGTAAAAGTAAAATAAAGTATTTAACCCGTGATATCGAGGCGGAACACTGGCAGGACATAGTATTCCACCTCGATGTTGCTTTTTACAAAAAAATTTGTTATAATTACCGTTGTAGTTGTATGAAAGTTGTATTTTAGAGAGGTACTAAAATGAGTGAAAAAGTTTGTAACTGCAATTGTTCAGAAAACAGAAAGGAACAGTTCAAGGAACTGGAGCCCGTTTTAGAACAGTATGCGCGCGTGCCGGGTAGTCTCATCACTATCCTGCAAAAGGCTCAGGATATTTACGGTTATCTTTCAATAGATACCATAAACCATATATCCGACGCTACCGGCATCAAACCGGCTAAAATTTACGGCGTAGCCACTTTCTATGCTCAGTTCAGACTGCAGCCTATAGGCAAATATCTGGTTATGCTTTGCCAGGGCACTGCATGTCACGTAAACGGCTCCGAACTCATCGAGGAAGCTGTGTGTGAGCATCTTGGCATCAAGGACGGCGAAACCACCGAAGACGGCATATTTACGCTCAACAACGTAGCTTGTCTCGGATGCTGCTCGCTGGCTCCTGTAATGATGGTCAAGAGCGCCGAAGGAGACGAGACTTACGGAAACCTGACCAAGGATAAGGTCAGGAAGATTCTCGACGAGATAAGAGAAAGAGCATAGGAAGGAGGGTAAAAGTATGAAAGTAGTAGTAGGACAAGGAAGCTGCGGCATAGCCACCGGTGCAAAGAAGACCGCAGCAGAATTTGAAAAACAGATCGCCGCTAGAAATTTGAATATCAGTGTCGATACCACCGGCTGCGTAGGTACTTGTTACCTGGAACCTATAGTAGATGTATATGACGATGACGGCAAGATGACCAGATATGTCAAAGTTCAGCCTGACAAGGTAGAAGAAATCGTTGAAAGTCATCTCGTAAATCACAAGGTAGCTGAGGATTCGGCCATTTCCAAGGAAGACGAGGAATTTGTCGCCAAGCAGCAGAGAGTAGTTTTGAGAAACTGCGGCGTCATCAATCCTGAAAACATCGACGAATACATACAGGTCGGAGGCTATAAAGCCATAGAAAAAGTCCTCGGCACCATGAAGCCTGAGGAAGTTATCGAAGAAATCAAGATTTCCGGACTGAGGGGAAGAGGCGGAGCCGGATTCCCTACGTGGTTCAAGTGGAACGCAGCAAAGCAGAGTCCGGGAAATGAAAAATATCTTGTGTGCAACGCCGACGAAGGCGACCCGGGTGCGTTCATGGACAGATCAGTCCTTGAGGGCGACCCTCATTCGCTTATTGAAGGTATGATAATAGGAGGATACGCCATGGGCGCAAACCAGGGCGTCATCTACTGCAG
>UMLM01045001.1_pt1 | contig 10966 bp, 16 predicted proteins | sample 1966571 | NCBI WGS metagenome assembly UMLM01 (sample SAMEA4836203, study PRJEB28245) | human gut metagenome | biome: gut microbiome; material: fecal sample | place: Denmark | collected 2008 | reverse complement strand
GTTTTTCCCGCGCCCTTTCATTTCCCTGCTGTGAATAGTAACCAGAGAAGCCCAGCACTTCATAACCGTTGGCGATCGCGGCGCGGACATAATCCTCATCGCTTCCGCAGGCATGCATGCACCGGGCAGTGTGGGTATGATAATTGGTCTTTCTCATCGTGATGCCTCCTCATCCGGATAGCGGACCTCCACCAGGTAAAGGCCGCATCCAGGCGCCTTATAGCGGCACGCTTCCTTGTCCTGCGCCGCCAGCATATGTTCTACTTCACGCGCGCTCAGACGGCCTCTGCCAGCCTCGATGAGCGTCCCGACGATCATGCGCACCATATACCGCAGGAAGCTGTTTCCTTCAAGGCGGAAATGCAGGCCGTCTGCCGTCTCCTCCACCGCGCATATCGTCACGGTGCGGACACGGGATTTCCGCGGATCGATCCGGCTGGAAGTGAAGCTGGTGAAATCGTGCGTGCCGATGAATACTTGCGCGCACGCCCTCATCCGCTCTGCATCGAGCTTTCCCCGGTAAAAGGCGCGGTATCGCTGCAGGAAGGGGTTGTCGACGTCATAGCTCAGATAATAATCGTAACGCTTGCTGACGGCGTCGAAACGGGCATGAAACCCATCATGCACGCTTACTATGTCCTGCATGCGGATATCGGGCGGAAGCAGGGCATTCATGGCCCTGAGCCACTGTTCCCGGCTCATCCCCAGCTCGCTATCAAAGTGGAAGACCTGCGCGATGGCATGCACGCCGGCATCGGTCCTTCCGCTTGCTGTTATTTCCACCGGGTGATGGTGGATGCGCTCTAGGACCTGCATGATGACGCTTTCGATGCCAAGGGCATTGTCCTGGCGCTGCCAGCCGGCATAACCGCTGCCGTCATAGCTGACCGTCGCTTTCAGGCGCATCCCAGGGCTCCCATCGCGATCAGCACGCCCAGCAGCAGGAAGCTGCCGGCAAGCAGGGCGATGTCGATGCCATGCAGCTTGAGGCTCTTGTAACGCGTCCTGTTCCGGCCTGGCACATATCCCCTCGCCTCCATCGCGTTGGCCAGCTGCTCGGCCCGATCAAACGCAGAGACGAACAGCGGCACGATGAGCGAAAGCACCGCACCGATCTTCTCCTTCAGCGATCCGCTGCTCATATCGACGCCGCGGGATGCCTGTGCCTTCATGATGCGCTGTGTCTCTTCGATCAGCGTAGGGATGAAGCGCAGTGCGATGGAGATCATCATCGCGATCTCATGCGCCGGGACACCGATGCGGCGAAACGGCTTGAGCAGATCTTCGATGCCCAGCGTCAGATCCAGCGGCTTGGTCGTCGCCGTTAGGATGGTGGTGATGACGACCATCAACGCCAGACGCACGACGATATATAATGTCTGCGAAACTGCCCCGCTGTAGATGTGGAAGCTGCCGATCGAAAGCAGCACATAGCCGTCATGAATGACGAGCAGGTTGATGACGAGCAGGAAAACGAGCATGAATAGCATCGGTTTCATCGCGCGCCAGACAAAGGACAGCTGCAGCTTGGCCATGAGCGCGATGCTGCAGACGATCACGCCGAGCACGAGATATCCGCTGTATCCGGCCGGAATGAAGATGGCGATCATGGTGATGAGCATGGCGCAGATCTTCGCGCGCGGATCCATGCGGTGAATGACGGAATTCAGCGGCAGATAGCGCCCCAGAGCGATGTTATTCATGATGCTTCACCTCACTTGCGGCTGCTTCAGCCAGATCAGACAAGGAGAGCAGATCGCTCGAAAGATGAAACCCACGGGCATTCAGCGCCTCGCGCAGGCGGATGACCGCCGGCGGAGTGATGCGCAGCTCATCCAAGATGGCCGTATCCCGGAAGAACGCCCTGACCTCCTGGTCGCAGCAGATCGTTCCATTCCGCACCACGATGACATGATCGCAGTATTTCAGCACATGCTCCATATCATGTGTGACAAGCAGGACCGTCTTATGGAATTCCTGGTTCATGCGGACGAACAGCTCCATCATCTCTTTTGCACCCTGCGGATCCAGTCCGGCCGTCGGCTCATCAAGCACGAGCACGCCAGGATCCATCGCCAGGATGCCGGCAATGGCGACGCGTCGTTTCTGTCCGCCGGACAATTCAAACGGTGAGCGGCTGAGATATTCCTCACCCAAGCCGACCAGCGGAAGTACCTTTCTTACTGTCTTGCCGGCTTCTTCTTCATCGACGCCAAAGTTCTTCGGTCCGAATGCGATGTCTTTTTCGATCGTTTCTTCGAACAGCTGGTATTCAGGAAACTGGAAGACCAGTCCCACATTTTTTCTGAGCTCCTTCAGGTTCTTTGGCTTCTGCGCGGCGCGGATCACCTTGCCACACACCTCCAGCTCTCCCTGCGTCGGCAGAAGAAGCGCGTTGAGATGCTGGACCAGCGTCGATTTTCCGCTTCCGGTCTCCCCGATGATGGCCGTGATCCGGCCTTCGGGAATGTTCAGGTCAATATCCTTCAGCGCCGCATAGGCAAACGGTGTCCCCTCATTATAGGTATGGCTCAGTTTTCGAAACGCAATCGGCACAGTTCATCCACCACCTTTTCCATCTGGATCTCCCGCTTCAGGACGATCCCCTGCTTTTTCATCTCATTGACAAACTTCAGCGAGAACGGGATATCCAGCTGCATCTTGATCAGCTCTTCTTCGTTGTTCAGCACTTCTGCCGGTGTGCCGTCCATGACGACCTTTCCTGCCTTCATGACGATGACATGGTCGCTGCTGACCATCTCTTCGATATCATGGGTGATCGAGATGATCGTGATCCCGGTCTCTTCATGGATCCGCTTGACCAGCGCATTGATCTCTGCTTTGCCCTGCGGATCGAGCATGCTCGTCGATTCATCGAAGATGAGGATCTGCGGCCTCATCGCCAGCACGCCGGCGATGGCGACACGCTGTTTCTGTCCGCCGGACAGCTTGGTCGGCTCACTGTTCAGATATTTGCTCATGTTGACGCGGGCGGCAAACTCATCGATGATCGCCTGCATCTGATCATGCGGCACCTGATGGTTCTCCAGCCCGAAGGCGATATCATCCGCCACCGTCGCGCCGATGAACTGATTGTCCGGATTCTGGAATACGATACCGATCTTATCCCGGATATCGTACACGCTCTCTTCCTTCAGCACTGTGCCGTCTACACGGATGATGCCGCTCTGTGCCTCCATGAGTCCGATCATCAGTTTTGCGATCGTTGATTTTCCTGATCCGTTATGCCCCACGATGACCGTATAGCTGCCTTCCTCTATGGAAAAGCTGACATCGTCAAGCGCCTTGATCTGCTCATCGTAGGAAAAAGAAAGATGTTCTATCTCGATTTTCTTCAATGCGATCACCTCAATGATTTAACTGTTCCATTATACACCACCGAGTTGTGTTACACAAACAATAAAAACGACATCTGTATAGACAGATGTCAGTTTTGTCATCAGTATACCGGATCGCAGTGCCATCCTTCATATGTGCCGTGATTGTTCTTTGTCTCTTCGAACAGATAAGTGACATGCTGCATCATCAGATCCTTGTCCATCGGGGCGATGTGCATGCATACGGCTGAGTTCTCATTTTCACCTTTGGTGACGACATATCCGCGTTTGACCACGCTTTCCTTGAAATGATTCATGTCCTCTTCATTGGTGAAGTTCATCTGATGCTCGATCGGCCGCTCCGCGGTGTGAACATCCTGAACCGCGCCCAGCGCCTTGATCGCTTCATCGATATGCGCGCTGATCTTTGCCTTTGTCTCTTCGTCCAATACATATGGCGCGCTCTCCTGCGCTTTCTGTTCTTTGAAGGCAGGGATGTCGACGTCAACGTCATCCATGTCTGCGGTGCTCTTCACATCATCGATATGAAAATCGTTGAGCGTTTCCTCTTCTTCATCCGTGAGCAGTCCTTCGTCCAGCTTCATGATCTCTTTCTTGTTTTTCTGCATCTTGTAGACCGCAAATGCAACTGCGCCGCCTACGGCCGCGATTGCCGGAATCAGTCTTGATAATTTCATCTGCGATACCTCCTCATCGTTATCCTTATTGTATCACACTTCACGGCAAATATTAGTGAGATTTATCTTTTTTTGGAAACGGCTACGCGGTCGCCCACATCATAGAATTCCGTTTCAAATGCCGCATTGTGTTCCAGATAGTCGATGTATCCTCTGATCTTGCGCACCAGATTCCGCGTTCCGCGGCTCTTGGGCACCGTCTTTCCTTCCACCATGCCGTGAAAGCCAAGATTGTCTGAAAGCACGATCCCGCCCTGCTTGAGCAGCGGGGTGTAGCGCTCAAAGAAACGCGTGTATTGCGCCTTGGCCGCATCGATGAACAGAAAGTCAAATTCGCCGTCGATCTCCGTTTCCAGCGCATCGCCCAGGATCAGCGTGATCCGTGAGGACAGACCGGCCTTTTCGACATTGCGGCAGGCTTCCTGCCACCGCTGTTCATCGCGCTCGATGCTCACCACATGAATGTCTTCATGCACCAGTGCCATGCGGATCGCAGAATAGCCGATGGCCGTTCCGATCTCCAGGATGCGGCGGCAGCCATGTGTTTGGATGACATCCAGCATGAACGCGATCCCCTCTTTTTCCATGATCGGGACATCGTGGGCTCTGGCATAAGTCTCCATCTCGGTGATGATGTCCATGTTCTCCTCCATTTCCCGGGAAAATTCCCCGTCATACAGCAAAAGGACACCGTCTCTGACGATGCCCTCTCATCTATTTATTTTACAAATTCAACGATTGCCATCGGAGCGGCATCTCCGCGGCGGATACGCGTCTTGATGACACGAGTATATCCGCCCTTACGCTCTGCGTAAGACGGTCCGATCTCGCTGAACAGCTTCTGCAGCGCAGTCTGTCCGCTGTTTTCATCAACGACGACATTGCGGACATATGCAGCCGCCTGACGGCGTGCGTGCAGGTCTCCGCGCTTTGCCAGCGTAACGAGCTCGTCCATGATGGAACTCAGCTCTTTGGCTTTCATTTCGGTTGTTTCGATCTGGCCTGCCTCGATCAGGGAAGTGACCATGTTACGGAACATGGCCTTGCGGTGATCGGCAGTACGTCCTAATTTACGATTCCACATTGGTCATTAAACCTCCTTCAGCAATTACTCGTATGACTTAAAGCTAAGACCCAGCTCATAGATCTTATCTTTGACTTCTTTCAATGACTTCTTACCCAGATTGCGCACGCGCATCATTTCATCCTCGGTCTTCTGCGTCAGTTCTTCCACGGTCTGGATGCCTGCGCGCTTCAGACAGTTGTATGAGCGTACGGAAAGATCCAGGTCTTCGATCATCATGACAAGTCTCTTGTTCTGAACCTCACCCTGTGCTTCTTTCATCACGGAGTCCATCTCGCTGACCTGCTCATCGACCTTGGTCAGCAGCTGCAGATGATCGATCAGGATCTTTGCAGCCCAAGCGACAGATTCCGCCGGCGTGATGGAGCCGTCAGTGGTGATCTCCAGCGTGACTTTGTCATATTTTGCGTTCTGACCGACACGGGTCGGCTCAGAAAGATAGGAAACCTGTTCTACCGGCGTGTAGATCGCATCGGTGTAGATGGTTCCCAGGGGCTGGTTCTGCGTCTGATACAGCTGTTTGTTCGTATCAGCGCTAACGTAACCGCGGCCAACGCGAGCCTGCAGTTCCATTTCAAGAACGCCGTCCTCTTCCAGCGTGCAGATGTAGTGATCCTTGCTGAGGATCTCCACGCCTTCCGGACAGATGATGTCAGAACCTCTTACTTCTCCCGGACCGCGCTTGGAGATGCGAAGCGTATAGACCTCGTCATCCGCGATCTTCAGGATCAGCTTCTTGATGTTCAGGATGATTGCCGTGACATCTTCCACTACGCCGGGAATGGCGGTAAACTCATGATACACACCGTCCATCTTGATGGCGAAAACGGCAGCTCCCGGTAATGAGGAGAGCAAAACACGTCTCAGTGCATTACCGATTGTCGTACCGAATCCGCGTTCCAGCGGTTCGAATACGAACTTACCGTAGTGTTCAGATTCTACGTATTCCTTCACTTCAAATTCAGCACGTTCGAATTTTTGCATACAATACCTCCTCATTCAGGGTTCATTAACCACGTGGTCGTTTTGGCGGGCGACAACCGTTATGTGGAATCGGCGTTACATCGTTGATCAATGTAATCTCCAGTCCTGCTACCTGCAGCGCGCGGACAGCAGCCTCACGGCCCGGACCAGGTCCCTTGACATTGACAGCGACCTGCTTCATGCCGTTTTCAATTGCAGCCTTTCCGGCAGCTTCACCGGCCATCTGTGCGGCATACGGTGTAGATTTACGGGATCCCTTGAATCCCAGAGCGCCTGCGCTGGACCATGCAACAGCATTACCGCTCTCGTCAGTAATAGTAACGATAGTGTTGTTGAATGTTGAATGAATATGAGCGCATCCGCGTGCAATATTCTTGCGGGCGCGACGTTTGCGTGCCCCGGCTTTCGTATTTTTTGCCATGCTTACTTCCTCCTAAATCGTCCTATTTCTTCTTATTCGCAACCGTGCGGCTAGGTCCCTTGCGCGTACGGGCATTGGTCTTGGTGCGCTGTCCGCGTACCGGCAGACCCTTGCGGTGACGAATTCCGCGGTAGCATCCGATCTCCATCAGACGCTTGATGTTCAGAGCGACCTCACGGCGCAGATCACCCTCGGTCTTGATCTGATCAACTTCCTGACGGATCGCATTGACCTGATCATCGCTCAGGTCCTTGACGCGAATGTCTTCGCTGATTCCGGTCTTTGCCAGGATCTTCTCCGCAGTCGGACGGCCGATACCGTAAATATAAGTTAAGGATACCACAACACGCTTGTCGCGTGGAATATCTACTCCTGCAATACGAGCCATACTAATTTATACCTCCGTTAGTTTCCCTGTCTCTGTTTATGTTTCGGATTTTCACAAATAACCATGACGCGGCCCTTGCGCTTGATGACGCGGCACTTGTCGCAGATTGGTTTGACAGATGGTCTTACTTTCATGTGTCTTCCTCCTTGTCTTCACGACTTACTTGTGTCGGAATGTAATGCGCCCACGTGTTAAATCATAAGGTGAAATCTCAACGGTGACACGATCACCTGGTAAAATGCGGATGTAGTGCATGCGGATTTTACCAGAAACGTGAGCCAGAATCTCATGTCCGTTGGCCAGTTTCACTTTGAACATTGCGTTTGGCAGAGTGTCGATGACTTCTCCGTCAATTTCAATCACATCTTGCTTACCCATTTTCTGGATGTTCCTCCTTTTTCAGTGTAGTGAGTATCTCATACCCATCGTTCGCAATTGCGACGGTATGCTCAAAATGGGCCGTACGGCTGCCGTCTCTCGTGACGACGCCCCAGCCATCTTTCAGCGTACGCGTCTGCGGTCGTCCTGCAATCACCATAGGTTCGACTGCAATCGTCATCCCCGGCTTCAATAAGACGCCGTGTCCTGCAGGGCCGAAATTCGGAACAGCCGGATCCTCGTGTACCTCGCGTCCGACTCCATGTCCTGTATAATCCCGCGGGATCGAGCAGCCGTGTGCGAACACGTATTCGCCGATCGCATGGGATATATCAGTTAAACGATTCCCTGCGCGGGCATACTTTAAACCTTCGAAAAGCGCTTGTTCGCTGACCTGCAGCAGTCTGCGGTCTGCTTCGCTGATCTCTCCGACGGCATATGTCCATGCGGAATCGCCATGATACCCTTCAAAACAGGCACCAATGTCCACTGAAACAATGTCCCCTTCTTTCAGCACCGTATCATCGGGGATACCGTGCACCAGAAGGTCATTGATCGAAATGCATGCAGCAGCGGGAAACCCGTACAGCCCCTTGAAGGACGGCGTGGCTCCCGCTTCAGTGATCACCCGCTCACAGATGGCATTCAGCTCTCGGCTGGTCATGCCTGCTCTGATCGAAGTGCGGACAGCATCGTGAGCCAATGCCACGATGCGTCCTGCTTCACGCATTTTCGCTAATTCTTCAGGTGTTTTGATATGAATCATTCCGCTGACTCCAAAGCAGCCTGAACATCTTGCCAGACCTTTTCGATCGGCTGATCCGCGTTGATATGCTTCACGAGGCCTTTCTTCTCATAAAAGTCCAGCACCGGTTCGGTCTGTCTGCTGTATTCATCCAGACGAACCTTTAAGCTTTCCTCTGTGTCATCCTTGCGCTGGTAGAGCTCACCGCCGCAGTTGTCACAGACACCCTCCTGTTTCGGGGGCTTGGTCACCATGTGATAGATCTCGCCGCAGTTTCTGCACAGCCGTCTTCCGGTAATGCGTCCGCTGAGCACGGAGAAATCCAGCTCCATGGCGATGACCGTATCGATCGCCAGGTCGCTTCCCTCGCTGAGGGCATCGAATGCCTTGGCCTGATCGATCGTGCGCGGATATCCATCAAGCAGGAATCCGTTCTTTTTGTCCTCGAGGTTCTCGAGGTAGCTCTTCACCATCTGATTGGTCACTTCATCCGGTACGAGCAGTCCTTTGTCCATATAGCTCTTGGCCATCATCCCCAGCTCGGTCTGATTCCCGATCTCGCTGCGGAAGATGTCTCCGGTAGAGATATGGCACACGTTGTACTTTTCCACGATTTTGGCTGACATGGTGCCTTTTCCGGCACCAGGTCCGCCCATGATCAAAATGTTCAATTCACTCACCTTCTTACTCAAAGAAGCGCTTGTAAGATTTCTGCGTCAGCTGTCCCTCGAGCTGCTTTACCGTCTCCAGCGCAACACCAACGACGATGATGATTCCGGTTCCGCCGATACCCATGGAGCTCGGCAGATCCGTAAACAGCGGAATGGCATGCGGCAGCACCGCGATGAATGCCAGACCGATGGCGCCGAGCACGGTGATGCGGCACAGCACCTTGTTGATATATTCCTTCGTCTCGTTGCCCGGGCGGATGCCAGGGATATACGTGCCGGATTTTCCCAGATTCTCTGCAATTTTAGCAGGATCGATCTGCATTTTTGTGTAGAAGAATGTAAACAGGATGATCAGCACGACATAAACGCAGAGGCTCCAGCCATTCTGCATGCCCAGGATATAATTCATGCCATTGATGAAGTCATTGGCCGGAAAGAAGCTGGCAATCTGAATCGGAGCCATCATCAGCGCGTTGGCGAAGATGACCGGAATGACGCTGGCTGAATTTATCTTCAGCGGCAGGTAAGTCATATCCTTATGGCGAGTCTGAACTGTGCTTGACGTATACTGGATCGGGATCTTGCGTTCCGCCAGGTTCATGAATACGACAAACACGATGATCAGCAGATAGCAGAAAAGGTAAAGTGCGAAGCTCAGCAGTCCGCTGAACAGCGCGCCTCCGGTGCCGGTTCCGATCATCGTCGTCCACATGGAACTGATCTGTCCCGGCAGACGGCCGACGATACCGGCAAAGATGATGATAGAAACACCGTTTCCGATTCCCTTCAGCGAGATGCGGTCACCAAGCCAAAGCAGGAACATGCTTCCGGCGGTGAAGATCGTCGCGATATAGAGGATCTTCGATACGGATGCACCATCAACGATCAGTGATTCATACTGCGTGGAGAAGCCCCACACCATGAAATACGCCTGGACGAAGCTGAGGATGACTGCCAGATATCTGGTATATCGGTCCATCTTCTTTCGTCCGCTCGCTCCGCCTTCCCTCAGCTCGTTCAGCGCCGGAATGACATCCATGGACAGCAGCTGAATGATGATGGAAGCGGTAATGTACGGAGTTACGCCCAGTGCGAAGATAGAGAACTGCTCCAGTCCTCCACCTCCTAATAAGTTTAACATAGCGAACAGTGAATTGTCACTCATTCCCCTGATTAATTCTGCAGTATCTACACCAGGAACGGTAATCGCCGCTCCAAAACGGAAGACGAACAGCACCAGCAATGTATAAAGAATCCGTTTCCGGATGTCTTTATTTTTGAGCATTGCGGCAAATTTGGCGAACATACTAGATTACCTCTGCTTTTCCGCCCGCATTCTCGATCACTGCAACAGCACTCTTGGAGAATTTGTTGGCCTTAACAGTCAGCTGTTTTTCCAGTTCCCCCTGTCCAAGAATCTTGATGCCGTTTAATTCTTTCTTGACCAGACCGCATTCGATCAGCAGTTCCGGTGTTACTTCCGTTCCGTTTTCAAAGCGGTTCAGCGCCTCGACATTCACAATGGCATATTCCTTGCGAGCAAAGTTTGTGAATCCGCGTTTCGGAAGACGTCTTGCCAACGGTGTCTGTCCACCCTCGAAACCAAGACGGGTTCCTCCGCCGCTTCTTGCTTTCTGGCCTTTCTGACCGCGGCCAGCTGTCTTACCATTTCCTGAACCCTGTCCACGGCCAACACGGTTGCGTGTCTTCCTTGAACCTTCAGTATATTTCAATTCATGTAATTTCATGTCCAATCCTCCTGTTAACCGCGAATTTCTTCAGGTTTCTTTCCACGGAGACGAGCGATGTCATCGATCGTCTTCAGGTCCTTCAGCGCTGTGATCGTCGCACGGACCATGTTGATCGGCGTACGGCTTCCGATGCACTTGGAGAGGATATCGCTGATGCCGGCCAGTTCCAGCACCGCGCGGACAGGACCGCCGGCGATAACACCGGTACCTTCAGCTGCAGGACGCAGGAATACTTCGCCTGCACCGTATGTTCCAGTGATCTCATGCGGGATCGTCGTACCGATTACCGGTACTCTGAACAGGTTTTTCTTGGCATCTTCCTCAGCTTTGCGGATCGCGTCAGGAACTTCGTTTGCCTTTCCGGTTCCGAAGCCTACACGGCCTTTTTTGTCACCGATTACCACAAGAGCGGCGAAGCGGAAGCGACGTCCACCTTTAACTACTTTTGTTACACGGTTGATTGTAACGACGCGTGTCTCGAATTCCTTTTCACGATCACGGTCTCTTC
>UMLM01059640.1_pt1 | contig 11015 bp, 10 predicted proteins | sample 1966571 | NCBI WGS metagenome assembly UMLM01 (sample SAMEA4836203, study PRJEB28245) | human gut metagenome | biome: gut microbiome; material: fecal sample | place: Denmark | collected 2008 | reverse complement strand
TCCGTTTCGCGATAGAGAATTTGGGTATTTACTCCGTCTACAATAGCTAAGGCTACACGCAGTTTTCCGTTATGGTCAGTCATCCATCCTTGTATGTTTCCGGGGTTCTCAGCTAATTGGGTCAGTTCGCCGTTATTGAGATTCAAGCGATAAGGATCAAATACTTGTGGATTACGCTTGTTCAGACCGATGATGACCAGTGAGTCGATATTTTCCAACGGATCAATAATAGTTGTCCTTACCTTGGGGAATGCGGTATATGCTTTGGAGTCAGTACCGTCTACATTGACTCCGTAGAGCTGAAAGTTTTCATCGCCGGCAGTATCTTTTATATAAAGTATCCGATGACCGTTTGCCCACATGCTTCCTGCAAGATCCCGTACCGTTTCTGAAGTGATTCGGGTTGCTTTGTCTGAACCGACTTCTTGTACGAATAAGTTCAGGCGGTTTTCATACGGAGCCATATATGAGAAGTATTTGCCATCCGGTGAGATTTGGTATCCCGCTTTTTCAGGATTCTTGAAGAAGTTTTCTAAAGGGACTTGTGCATTGGCTTCGGAGGCGAAACCGAGTGTTACCAGTAAGGTTGTTGCGGCTAAAATGCGTTTTAATGTTTTCATCTTGATGTATTTTAAAGTTGTTATTTTATCAGTTTATTAAATTTGCAATGGCTTGTTTACAAGGAACGTACCAATGTTCAATGAATAGGATGAACAATATTAAAAGAAAGATAATCTCGGACTTTTGTTGTGCTCTTTGTGCTAGAGGGGTATTTAATGGAATTTTAACCAGAATGAGTTTCCCAAAAACTATTCCCATGAGCATACCCAGAGCTAGACCGATTGATGGATATACAAATCCGATAATCATTCCAATACACACTCCGATGGTTTGCCATCGGTTGGTTATACTGTTCTTTTGAGTTTGTGCTTCCATTATTTCTTGTCTTGTGTGTCGGCCAGCAAATTTATGTTGCTGTCTTCACGGTAAATACTTTGTTGTTTGTTGTTGTTGAAGGCGCTTTCCTTGACGTTCCATTCGGCATAGTTGAGTTTGGTTTCATACGCTCCGGGAGTTACTGTAAGTAAATAAGCCGGTTTCCACAGTTCCCGATAAGCATCCCAGCGATAGGCTTTTTTCTCAATTACCTGACCATTTTCATCGTGTTTGTACTCATACTTCAATTTGCGTGTCAATGTTTTGCCGTCTTCATTCAGTGTATACACTGTTGTGTTTGTGCCGTCTTGACCGTAGATGTACTTCGTGTTTCCTGTTTGTGCGTTTGCTGTTGTTGTACAACTCATCATTACTACTGCGATTGCTGCTACTAAACCTGATTTAAATACTGACTTTTTCATTTTACTTTGTGTTTTAAAAGTTTGTGTTTGTTCTTTCTTGTTTTTCGATATTCATTTATCGTTTATCGATATGCAAATGTACATCTTATTTTGATACTACAAAAGAAAAACAAGAAAAAATTATCGAAAAACGATAAAAATATATCCTTTATAAGACAAAAATGAATGAAGAAACGTTTTTTATGCGAGAAGAGAGGGGCGGAAGGGGGAGGTTACATCTTTCGGGAAGAAAACCACTTATATATTTTTTCGGAAAAGTAAGTGCACTTGCTTTTTTTCGTCATATTAAAGAAGAATTTTAGCGGTTTCCTCCCTGTCTTTGTGCATTTGGGCGATGAGCTCATCTATTGTGCCATATTTTTCTTCAGGGCGAAGATACTTTACGAACTCTATGCGCATTTCTTTGTGGTAGATATCCTCCGAGAAATTGAGGATGTTTACCTCGATACTTACATTGTTGCCATTATTGATAGTAGGGCGGTGTCCTATGTTCAACATTCCTGCCCATTTTTTCCCCTCCACATACACGTATACTGCATAAACTCCTTCCGAGGGAATTAATTTGTCGCTACAATCCACTTGCAAGTTAGCTGTGGGGAACCCTATTTTTCTGCCTACTTTGTAGCCATCTACCACCGTTCCATCCAGATAATAGTTGTACCCTAGAAATTGGGCAGCCTGACTTACTTTGCCTTCTTTTAACTGCTGACGGATGACTGAGGAGCTGATTTTATCCTCTCCGTCTGTATAAGCTCGCGCGCGTACCATATATATATTTAATTCCTCGCCATAACGGCAATAATCTTCAAAACTTTCACTGCGGTTGTGGCCGAAACGATGGTCATAGCCTATAACTAAAGTGTGAATATTGAATTTGTTACGTAGTAACTGCATGAATTCCCGGGCCGAAAGCAGCGAAAGTTCTTGTGTAAAAGGAAGAAGGAGGCAGTAATCTACTTGCGTTGTTTCCAGTAACTCAAGTTTCTCCTTGGGTGAAGAGAGCAGTTGTGGATGATAAGTGGTTTGTATCACTTGTCTGGGATGCATAGGAAAAGTGACCAATGCAGAATATAATCCATCCTTGTCTGCGACCTCTTTTACTTGATTGATAAGAAAGCGGTGTCCACGATGCACCCCGTCAAAGAAGCCGATAGTGGCAACTGAAGGGGGTAATACTTGATGGTTTATATCTGATATTATTTCCATTATTCAAAAAGTGAACTTAAATTTTCTCCAATATGATAGTGATGGGATTGTATACCAAGTGACATAGCTGCCTGGCAATTAGCTTCCGAGTCGTCTATAAAGAACGTTTCTTCAGGCAGGATGTTTGCCTCTTTCATCATTTGCTCATAAATGTTTTTTTCGGGCTTGGCTTTATGCATCTCGAAAGACAGAAAAGTATCTTCAAAAAAATCATTTACGCGGAAACCTCGATAACTGAACATCTGCTCGCAGGCATACTCCCAATGTATCCGATTAGTATTACTAAGCAGATAAACCATATAGTGTTCGCGCAATTCTAGTAATAAGTCCAGCTTCTCACGAGGAATATCAAGTAGCATCAGGTTCCACATATCATCAATTTTACGGTCGGTCAGCGATTCGCTGGCCTCCTTGCGAATGGCTGACCGGAATTCTTCCGGACTGATCTCACCTAATTCAAATAGGGAAAAGAAACCTTTTCCCTTGAACTGGCATACCTGTTTCTCGATATCTTGGAATCCTGCTTTGCGAAAAGCATTCAGGCAATTGTCAAAATCCAGATTTATTAATACTCCTCCTAAATCAAAAACGACATTTTTAATCTTACTGTCCATAACTCTTTATGTGCTTAATTCTCTTTCTTAGTTTTTTTTCTGTATTCGTTTTATCCAACGGTAGATTTCACCAATCCACAATACGAATGACGTTCCTGCGATAATATAAATCCAAGTAATAAAATCCATAGGTTCGGTACGGAATACTTTACCTCCGAATTCGACAATTAGAATTTGTCCGACCAAAATAATGATAGCTACACTCAGCATACCCAATGCATGACGGGAGTCCTTAAATACAGAATGGTTGGTCCCGAAAACACTGGCGTTGAACAGATTCCAAAATTGTAGCATCACGAAGATTGTGAAAAATTGCGTTAAAGCTTGTCCTACTAAATCTGCTGGCATCTGTTTGATAATGACAATTAATGTCATCAGTATAGCAAGGAAGCAGAAGCCTACGCCTAGTATATTTTTGCGCATGACCTTAGTGATGATGAAGTCGTCGGTTTTGCGTGGCTTTTCATTCATGACATCGGCACTGGGGGGGATAGATGCCAAAGCCATGGCGGCAAAAGTATCCATGATAAGATTTACCCAAAGCATCTGTGTTACTGTTAATGGTAGTTCTGTACCAAAGAAAGCCCCTAATAAAACACTGGCTAAAGCGACCACGTTGATAGTCAGCTGGAATACGATGAAGCGCTGAATGTTTTTATAAAGAGAGCGGCCCCACATTACTGCGGTGGCGATACTATGGAACGAGTCATCCAGTAGGGTGATATCACTTGCTTCTTTGGCCACTGATGTACCGGTTCCCATGGAAAGACCTACTTGAGCATGATTCAGTGCCGGGGCATCGTTTGTTCCGTCTCCGGTTACTGCTACTACGGCTCCTTTTTGTTGCAATAGTTGGACCAAACGTTGCTTGTCCATAGGACGTGCACGACTCATAACTTTCAAGTCAAGTACGCGGTCCAAAGCTTCTTCATCGCTTAATGCGGCGAATTCTACCCCTGTTATGCGGTTCCGGTCTGTATCTTCAGGTTTCCATAGCCCTATTTGGCGAGCAATTTCAGTAGCTGTTCCCGGAGTGTCTCCTGTAACAATTTTCACACCGATACCTGCCGATTGACATTTTTGTACGGCTTCCGGTACATCTGGACGAATAGGGTCGCTAATAGCTACGATACCTAGGAAAATCATATTTCCTTCATTGACAAGTTCGGCACAATCATTGCCGGAGTTTTCAGGAATAAATTTGTAAGCCAACCCTAAGGTACGCATTGCCTTGTTCTGGTAGGCCAGCAAATCGGCATTGTAATGAGTCAGTTCCTCAGGAGAGAGGTTACATTTTCCCATTACAATTTCGGGAGCTCCTTTTATATAGAGTACCTTTTTCTGTTGAATAGGTGAATCTACTAATGTAGCCATGTACTTACGTTCTGTAGAGAAAGTAAGTTGATTGATTACTTTTGCATTTTCACGTAGTTCCAAATAGTTCTTGCCTTGTTCATTCAGCCAAAGCAATAAGGCTATTTCAGTAGGGTTACCCACTCCGGATGGTTTTTTGCTTTCTCCTGTTTCTTCAAGGAAAGCTGTAGAGTTGGCACTGATACCTTCGGCTATTAAATCTGCTTTGGTAGCATCAAGCTTCGCTTCATGTACCTGCATCAGGTTTTGTGTCAATGTACCTGTCTTGTCGGTACAAATCACAGTAATGGCACCCATTGTTTCGCAAGCATGCATTTTACGTACCAGGTTATTGGTTTTCAGCATACGGCGCATATTCAGTGCAAGACTTAAAGTGACACTCATCGGTAAGCCTTCAGGAACGGCTACTACAATTAAAGTGACAGCCATCATGAAGTATTTCAGTACAATGCGGGCAATTGCCATCCACCCATGCCAGTCAGTTATTTCATTTACGTTGAGGTAGGAGTAAAGATCTTTTGCTGTAAAAACAATAAAGGTGAGCGTGGCGATAGTAAAACCAATTTTTCCGATGAAACCGGCCAATTTGGTTAATTGGATATTCAATGGAGTTTCTTCTTCACTTTGTTCGGTAGCCTGACGTGCTACTTTTCCTATTTCGGTGGAATCTCCCACACGTTCTACCTTCATTATTCCATGTCCGTCAACCACTGTGGTGCCACGCATCACCTCATTGCTGGGGTAAGTGGCCTCTTCATCAAATAGTTCTTCATTGATAGTTTTGTTGACCATCAATTCTCCTGTCAAATTGGATTCATTCACTTGCAGGGAAATAGCTTCCAGCAAGATTCCGTCGGCAGGGATCTCTTCACCTGTATTCAGCACTACAATATCACCCACTACAATCTCTTTACGAGGAATTTCCCGTACTTTCCCATTTCTGATAACTGTGACTGGTGTTTCTTCACCTACAGCATTCAGTAAGTCGAACTTCTTGTTTGCGTCGTATTCAAAGTAGAATCCGATACCAGTTGCCAGAAAGATAGCAAAGAAAATACCGATTGTTTCCGCATACTCATTTTCAATAATGGAAATCACTAAAGAAAAGAATGCTGCGACTAAAAGAATACGTATAACCGGGTCGCGGAACTTTTCCAGATAAAGTTTCCACATGGAAGGACGTTTGGGAGGTGTCAAGAGGTTATTCCCATACTTCTCTCTACTGATAAGGACTTCTTTGTCCGAAAGCCCTGTTAGGGCTGTTTCCTGTTTTTTTTGTGCCATATGGCTTTGCAGAATTAATTAATGGAGCACAAAAATACAATTTATATCCTTACGAATTAGGGAATTAAATCTTTTTATCAAAATTTGGGCGCTAAATCTTGCAAGTTTCAGGAGAATATACTACTTTTGCAACTGCTAACAAGAAATTGTGGCACGGACTTGTAGCTCAGTTGGTTAGAGCAACAGACTCATAATCTGGAGGTCCCTGGTTCAAGCCCAGGCTGGTCCACAAAGCATAAAACAAAGAAAATCAAGCCGTTACAAAGAGATTTGTAGCGGCTTTTTTCTTTGCACACAAAAGTTCATTGCACACAATTTGCACACAGCTTCCGAGAAGTACTGATAATCAATGATAAACGAAACACACCGGTAAATTACATCGCATTTCATCTCGTTTCTTTCTTTCATAACTATTGCCTTACCGGTTGAGGTTTTTCACCGATAGTATAATACAAATAAAAGGGATAAGCTACACACCGATAGTTATCCCTTTTATTCTCAAAATCACTTTTTGATAGGAGGAATGAGCCCGTATTTTGCGGCTATTTCAAATAAGCGGTCACTGTTATATCGATACTGCCCCACTATCATAGCGGAATATTCACTATCAGTTTCATCATAGTCATAATTGGGATAAAAACTACTAACCTTATGGAATAAAGCCCTACCTTCCTCATCAAACATATTCTTAATGATATTGCCAATAGCAATCCAATCGTTGTAATAATAAGTAATATCCACTTGACTTCATCAATATAAAGTTCGCGTTCCCTTTGAGCTTCCTCATGTTCTTTGATATTCCTTTCCAACCGCTCAAAGTAAGCGTCACCGAGTCCTTTCTCTTCAAGTGTTTTATCAAACATATCAATGATTTCATCTGAAAATTCTTCTTCATCGTCATCTTCGGTCCAATCATCCAAAGTGGCAAATATATCTTCCCCGTTATCTTCTTTCTCTGGTGAAGAAGTATCTTCAACCTCTGTTTCATCCTCGCACTCAATATCCGGCCCTAACATATCGATAAGCTCGTCAATGGTATACTCTCTTTTCTCTGGAGTATTCTCCGCAACGTCTTCTTGGGTAGTAGGCTCGTTTACGCTCGCTTCCTGTTCTTGAACAACAACAGGCTTTTCTTCTACTGCTTTCTTTTTCTTTGGAGATTTCTTTTTAGCTCCTACAACCTCAGTAGTCAAAGGTTGTTCTTCTTGGGTTCTTTTCTTACGTGTCATAACTTTATTTATTTTGACATTAATAATTTTCCGAGTAATTGAATTTTCGGTTAATACATATATCCACGATATTGTCAGAATATAAGGGAATAGGGTATTTTAACTATATTATTAAGCCCTCGCACCAGTAATTTAGCACAAAGAAAGCTCGGTTATCCTAATGAGTAGGTATTACCGGGCAAAGAGAGAAGACAGCTCATATAAGCTATATAGGCTATAAAAACGAGGTCAAAAGGTTGGTGTTCTTAGTTCGCTCTTCTTTCTCAAAGCTCGCCAGATATGCTTCTGTAGTTCTTAGTCGGTATGCCCCAAAGACTCGCTTATATACGAGATATTGACTCCGCTTCGTTTCAATACGGTTGCGTATGAGTGTCTTGCGGTGTATGTGGTAATGTTGCCGATTCCCAATTCTTCACCTATCAACTTCATACGCTTGTTTATTCGTTTTACTACATCACGAGTTATGGCTTTAGCTTCAATTGCCGTTTCATTCCCTTTCATATATGGAAATATATAATTGTCAGGTAGAGGCTTATTTCCCCATTTATCAATGACAGCCTGCATTTGTACTGAAATAGTTGCTCGTATCTCTTTTCTGTTTTTTGTTGTGCGCTCTGTTTTCTGCCTTACAAAGCATATCTCACCGTCCACAATATCCGAGAACTTTAGTTTCAGCATGTCTGTCGGATTGATACCGTTACACAAGTAAATGAATATCCAAAGGTCTTTATACCTATTAGTCGTTTCATTTCCGCTCTTATAATCGAAAATAGCTTTCAACTGTTTCTTTGTCAAGCCTTTCTTTCTTCCAATACCGGTCTTTATCTCAAACAAGCCTTTTCCAAATGGGTATTGCGACTCTTTGATAACTCCGGCTCTCTTTGCTTCATTCATCAAAGTACGAATATTCCTCATGTGCATACCGATTGTAGAAACGCTTCTTGTCTTTGACCAAAGTTTCTCACATTTCTGCAACCATTCAACAGTAATGGCACTGAACGGAATATCTTTTCCTCCAACTTCTTCAACCATAACTAAAGTACATTTGAAGAATTGCATTGTTCCGATTCTATCTTCGCTTTTCAATTCCTCAATTTTTGCTCTTATGACACTATTTAGAGTGTCTCCGGTTGCCTTTCCCAAACGTAAATTAAGCGTATTGAAAGAGAATATTCCCTTTTCTGCCAGTGCTTCAACATTCATCCGGACTAAAGAAAAACAGCTTTCAATGGCTTGTTTGATTTTTCTGTATTCAAACGATTTACTGCCCGGCAGCTTGTTCCATTCTTCTTTTGTCATACAAATGCCAATGGAATCATATTTTGGCCTCTTCTGATAATAACCCTTGATTTTAACAGGATATTTACCCTCCTTGTTGATTGTACGTGCACCCAGTACCGTAGAAACTACGACACCATCTTTAGAATAATTGAACATGATTTTTAGTAATTACATGCAAGTGGAATTGCTTGCAATAATCTATATATCTATTTTTTGAGGGAAATATAGACGGGTTTGAAACGTTTTGAAGCCTTTTGAATAGTTTAGATATTTTCTTCAAGAGGTTTAAGCAAAGATGCAAATTATATGATATAATACTACACTTTTTATCAAAGAAACTAAATTCTTATTTTCAAGAAATAGAAAATCAATATCCTCTCAATAATTCGTACATTAATGATTTGAAAAAGCGTTTATAAATAAACAATATGTCTTTTCTATCGTTTATTTAATGTATAATACAATACTGTATAATTATCAAATTTGATAATTTATACCATGAAATTTGTTATCACAAAAAATAAAATTCTTATCTTTGCAGAAAGATAATGAAATTGCATGAATATCTATACAGAAGATGAAGCATTAATAGAGTTGTTGGAAGTGGGTTGCACCAATGACAAAAGATACAAAAGACTTCCTAAGGATGTTATTAAAGGTTATATAAAAGCATATAATCATTTAAGGGCAGCCAAACGAATAGAAGATTTATTCAGAATTGGAAGTTTGCATTATGAACGGTTAAAAGGAGATTTAAAGGACTTTGAATCGGTTAGATGTACTGGACGTTGGAGGCTAATATTTAAAAGTTCTACCATAGACAGTTCATTGATAATTACAGATATAGAATTAATAGAAATATCCAACCATTATGGCGACTAAATTTAAATTAAACGATTGTGTACCTTGCATAGCAATTCATCCGGGAGAAATCATTAAGGATGAATTAGATGCAAGAGAGATGAAGCAAAAAGAATTAGCTTCATTTATGGGTATGCCTACTTCCGTACTCAATGATATAATAAAGGGGCGTCGTGCTATAACTCCTGAAGTTGCTGTTTTGTTACAGGAAATTTTAAGTATAGACGCTTCTTATTGGTTATCATTACAAAATCAATATGATATAGACAAAGCAAATATCAATACAAAAATAATAGAACGGAAAAGAAATATTGAGATTTGGAAAATCATTTCTCAATATTGTTCTATTAAATGTTTTGAGAAATTAAATATTATAGGAACTAAAATATCAGAGAATATAAAAACTATATATTCAATTTTTGGTGTTACCTCTGTTGAAGAACTAATAACATTATACTCTCAAGAGAAAGAAGTTTCTTATTTTAAGAAATCTGAGCGTTTGAAAAGTGAGCCTATAAATATTTTTTCATGGAAATACTATGTTTTTTATGAAAGTTCGAAAATTCAGTGTGATACGAAGTTTAGTAACGACAATTTAAATAATCTTATTGATGAATTAAATCATTTATTTGTTATAAATAAGGATACTATAGATACAACAAAAAAAATTCTATCACGATATGGAATTAAATTTATCATAGTGCCCAAATTTGACAAAACTCCCATTGATGGATTTTCTTTTTGGCAAGGAGAAAACCCAACTATTGTATTAACATTACGATTAAACAGAATTGACAATTATGCCTTTGCTTTATTGCATGAAATATATCATGTTTATATGCATCTTTTCAACAATAGAGAACAAAAATATATTTCCATCGAAGGAGCTGAAATAAATAAATGTGAAGAAGAAGCAAATAAATTCGCCAAGTATTCTTTAATTAGCAAAGACTTATGGAGTGCATTCTTAAAACAACATTCTATGATTTCTCCACATGCAATGCAAATGAAAATAAAACAATTTGCTCATCAACATAATATCAATGAAGCTATTGTTTTAGGATTTTATCAACACGATATTAATTTGTACTCTATTAAAAGTTCAATATCAAGAGAAATAAAATAGTCCAATTATATGTACCGTGCAAATCTAATTGCACGCAATTTGCACGCATCTTCAGAAAATAGAAGAAAACAAGAAAGATTATTTGAAAAAGAAATACTACCTTTAGGCTTGAAAATCAAGGAGTATGAACCTGAAAAGAAATGAAGAGCAAATTACTGAAAATCAATTATTTGCGACTCATAATCTGGAGGTCCCTGGTTCAAGCCCAGGCTGGTCCACAAATAAAAAAGGCTGATTCCTAAGGGAATACAGCCTTTTTTATTTGTAAACTCTCCAGGTATAAATCCGTTGCTTTAGATAACATTGGAATTTAATCAAGGTAGTTGTTGGCTTCAGAATTTACACAGAGATAATTAATGTATTGATAACGAGGTAGCTTTACATTTGTTGCTCTTGTTATAGGAATCATGAACAGAATTTCTTTCTCTTAGTATAAAATCATGAGCACATTATATACTCTAAAACTGCAAATGTGGGTTTTACCTTAAAAAAACAGGATGGAAATTTGTACGAAATAGAAAGATGACTTTATCTTTGAAGAATATTAAAGCTGGCCGGACTTTTTATTTTGACGGAATACAGAGATTGTTAGTATAAAAATAAAAGATTAAATTTAGGTTTTATGGTTAAAAGTTATGCTTGTGCAGGCATTTTATTGTTTGCGATAGGATTATTCCCCTTA
>UMLM01056488.1_pt1 | contig 11016 bp, 10 predicted proteins | sample 1966571 | NCBI WGS metagenome assembly UMLM01 (sample SAMEA4836203, study PRJEB28245) | human gut metagenome | biome: gut microbiome; material: fecal sample | place: Denmark | collected 2008 | reverse complement strand
CCCCTGCCATATTTATTCCGGCATTAGAAGAGAGTGGTCATATCTCAGAACTGGATTTTTATGTGACAAAAAAAGTATTTGAATTCATGCGGAAGCGATGCGAAGACGGTAAGAAAAATATTCCGATATCAATCAATTTGTCATGGATGGATTTTTATGATGAAAAGATGATGAAATGGATCGAGGAAAATGTAGAGTCGTCTCAGAAGCTTGGAATCAAATCAAGATTTGAGATTACAGAGACATCGTTTGAGGCGATGAAGCAGAACCGCAATAATATCCTGGAATCATTGCAGAAAAAAGGTGCGGTGACACTGCTGGATGATTTTGGAAGCGGATATTCTTCTTATGGTGTACTTCAGGACTATAATTTCGACATTTTAAAGATCGATATGAGTCTGGTACGTCAGATTGAGACAAATCCGAAGTCGAGAAGCATCTTAAAATCTATCATTGCGATGGCTCATGAACTGGGGATGCAGCTGGTGGCAGAAGGAGCAGAGACGGAAGAACAGGTTGTATTCCTGAGGGAAAACGATTGTGATTGTATACAGGGATATTATTATTCCAAGCCGCTTCCGGAAGACGAATTTTTGGAATACCTTGGGGAAAATTAAACGACAGATCAGAATCAGATTTTGAAGATATAAGCTGTGCGAGTGTGAAAACTCTCCGGAAATCTGCGCAAAAGTGTGGACTTCCGGGGATTTTTTTGACTGTATATTAGTTAGTATTCTAAATAAATAAAATATAAAACAAACAATAAAAATATAAAAAAAATATAAAAACATTGACAATATTGGTGGAAATGACTAATATAATCGTTAGAATTCTAATTAATAAAAGGAGGTGGAGGATTTGGAAAAAGATATGGAAACGTCAACATTTTTTTCCGTATTTCAATTAATGAAATTTATGCAATATCAGTCAATGAAGCGTATGGAAAAAATGGACTTGAAACCAAGTCAGGCGGGAGTCTTGTTTTCGTTGAAACATTGGGGTGAACAGTCGCAGAAACAACTGGCAGAACGTGTCGGCATTACACCGCCATCCATGACTGTTGCGTTACGGAAGATGGAAGAAAAAGGATATGTGACATGAAGACAGGATGAAAAGGATCAAAGAGTGGTGAAAATTCATCTCGCGCCAAAAGGAGAAGAATGTATAGAAGGAATTCAAAGAGTAATTTGTGAAATGGAAGAAATAGTTTATCAGGGAATATCAAGAGAAGAGATACTTCTGATGAAGCGCCTTCTGACAGAAATGAAAAACAATCTGTTGAACTCAAAGGATTTCAAAGGTGTGGATATGGATACGATCATAGAAAAGACATGTCCATCGGCACGTGGGAGTTTTTAGTAATAGAATATACAGACGGAACTGGATAGGACAGATCCGTTGTATATAGATATGAATTCAGAAAGGAAAGACATAAGAAAATGGGAAAATTATTTAAGTTTCTGAAACCATATGCAGCTGCTGTGGCAGCGATTATCTGCATACTGGTTGTCCAGGCTTATTGTGATCTGTCTTTGCCGACTTACACATCGGATATTGTGAATGTAGGTATCCAGCAGGGCGGCATTGATGAAGCTCTACCTGATACAATTTCCAAAAAAGATCTGAACCATCTGTTATTGCTGGTTCCGTCGGACAGACAGAAAATTGTAAAAAACGCGTATACAGAGTCGGCGGAAAAATACGACTATAATGGTACTGTAATGGAATTAAAAGCTTCTGTGAAAGAAGATAAAAAGAAAGTGGACAGGCTTTCAGAGATTCTTGGAAAGCCGATGCTCATGGCAGCAGGATTTGATTCCGGCAGTGATATGACAAAGAAGATCGAAGAGCAGATGCGGACACAGATGTCTGGAATTCCGAATGTTGATAAGATGGATATCTATGATATGTTGGAGTTTATGGGAGCTGAAGGCAGGAATGCGCTGATCGGACAGATGGATCAGCAGATGGATTCCATGCAGGATTCAATTATTGCCCAGGCAGCAGCAGGGTACATTAAAGACGCTTACACCCATATAGGAATTGATACAGATCAGATCGAAACTACCTATATTTTACATACAGGAGCCAAGATGCTGGCGCTTGCATTCCTCGGAATGGCAGCAAGTATACTGGTCGGACTGCTGGCATCACGTGTCGGTGCCGGTGTCGGACGCAGACTTCGTGAAAATGTATTCCGTAAAGTGGTTGGTTTCTCCAATGCGGAATTTGATAAATTCTCTACGGCATCACTGATTACAAGAAGTACGAATGACATTCAGCAGATCCAATTATTACTTGTTATGATCCTTCGGATGGTTCTGTATGCACCGATTATGGCAATCGGAGGAATCTGGAAAGTCTTTCATACGAATGTCGGTATGTCGTGGATCATCGGACTTGCGGTTGCTGTTATTATAGTTATCGTAGGATTCTTATTCCTGGTGGTAATGCCAAAGTTTAAGCTAATCCAGAATCAGGTTGACAAACTGAATCTTGTCAGCCGTGAAATTCTGACAGGACTTTCGGTTATCCGTGCATTTGGTACACAGAAGTACGAGGAAGAACGTTTTGATGATGCAAATAAAGCACTGACAAAGACGAACTTATTTGTAAACCGCGCAATGACATTTATGATGCCGCTTATGATGTTCGTTATGAACAGTATTGCGGTCCTGATCGTATGGGTGGGTGGTCACAGCATCAATGACGGAGCAATGCAGGTTGGTGATATGATGGCATTTATCCAGTATACGATGCAGATTATCATGGCGTTCTTAATGATCTGTATGATCTCGGTTATGCTGCCAAGAGCAGCTGTATCTGCAGGCCGTGTAGACGAAGTACTGACAAGTGAGACTATGATCCATGATCCCAAGAACCCGTCACACATTCCGGAAGAAGGAAAAGGAAAGATTGTATTCGACCATGTATCGTTCCGTTATCCGGGGGCAGAAGAAGATGTCCTGCATGACATTTCCTTTACCGCAGAGCCTGGAAAGACGACGGCATTTATCGGAAGTACCGGGTGTGGTAAGTCTACGCTGGTGAATCTGATTCCGAGATTCTATGATGTTACAGACGGTAAGATTACGATTGACGGAAAAGATATCCGAAATGTATCACAACACGAACTCCGGGAGAAACTGGGATATGTACCGCAGAAAGCTGTATTATTCTCAGGCGATATTGCTTCAAATATCTTATATGGTAATCCGGATGGAAGTGAAGCTGATATGACAGAGGCAGCAATGATCGCACAGGCAACTGAATTTATTGAGCAAAAGAAGAAAAAGTATAAGAGTACCATTTCCCAGGGAGGATCGAATGTATCCGGAGGTCAGAAACAGAGACTTTCGATTGCAAGAGCGATAGCAAAACATCCGGATGTATATATATTTGATGACAGTTTTTCAGCACTGGATTATAAGACAGATGCAACACTTCGTGCAAAGCTGAAAGAGAAAACATCAGAAAGTACGGTTATGATCGTCGCACAGAGAATCAGTACGATTCTCCATGCAGATCAGATCATTGTGTTAGATGATGGTCAGATCGTCGGAAAAGGTACACATAAAGAACTGCTTAAGAACTGTGAAGCATATTATCAGATCGCATCTTCACAATTATCAGAGAAAGAATTAGAAGAAGATCTTAAGGAGGTGGAATCATATGCCAAGAGGTAGAGGACATGGACCGAGAATGTCCAATGAAAAGGCAAAAGATTTTAAAGGCACGATGAAAAAGCTGATGGCATATTTGAGCGCATATAAGATTGGAATATTTTTTGTGATTGTATTTGCCATCGGAAGTACGATATTTAATATCGTAGGACCGAAGATACTTGGAAAAGCAACGACCGAGATATTTAAAGGTCTGGTCAGAAAAGTATCCGGCGGAGCTGGGATCGATTTTGACAAGATCGCACATATTGTACTGACTCTGTTATGCCTGTATCTGACAAGTGCAGTGTTTTCGTTCGTACAGGGGTATATTATGACAGGAGTATCACAGAAGCTGACTTATCGTCTGAGAAAAGAAATCTCAGAAAAAATCAATCGTCTGCCGATGAATTATTTTGATAAACAGACACATGGAGAGGTGTTATCCCGTATCACAAATGATATAGATACCTTAAGCCAGAGCCTGAACCAGAGTGCAACGCAGGTGATCACATCGGTGACAACGATCATAGGTGTGCTGATCATGATGCTCAGTATCAGTCCGTTGATGACATTGGTAGCACTTCTGATTCTTCCGGTTTCAATGGGACTGATTTCTATGATCGTAAAACGTTCGCAGAAGTATTTCATGAGCCAGCAGGAGTATCTGGGCCATGTAAACGGACAGGTAGAAGAAATCTATGGCGGTCATAGTATCATCAAAGCATTCAATAAAGAGGAGGATGTAATCGCTACATTTAAGCGGGACAATGATATTTTATATACTTCTGCATGGAAATCGCAGTTTCTTTCCGGAATGATGATGCCAATCATGCAGTTTGTCGGAAATCTTGGTTATGTCGGAGAAGTTATCCTGGGCGTTTATCTTGCTATGAAAGGAAGAATCCAGGTTGGTGATATCCAGTCTTTTATCCAGTATGTAAGAAGCTTTACGCAGCCGATCCAGCAGGTTGCGCAGGTGGCAAACATGTTACAGTCCACAGCTGCAGCATCTGAGCGTGTCTTCGAATTCCTTGAGGAGGCGGAAGAAGACCAGACAGTGGAACATCCGGCATGTATTGATGAAATGGAAGGAAGCGTAAGCTTCGAACATGTTCATTTCGGATATAATCCGGATCACACGATCATCAATGATTTCAGTGTGGATGTAAAGCCGGGACAGAAGGTTGCGATTGTAGGACCTACCGGTGCAGGGAAGACGACGATCATCAAATTACTGATGCGTTTTTATGATGTTGGAAGTGGTTCGATCAAGGTGGACGGGCATGATGTTCGTGACTTTAACCGCGATGATCTGAGAAAAATGTTCGGAATGGTATTACAGGATACCTGGCTGTTCAAAGGAAGTATCGAAGATAATATCCGTTATGGACGGCTGGATGCAACGCATGAAGAGGTAGTGGAGGCTGCAAAGGCAGCACGTGCACACCGTTTTATACAGACCCTTCCGGGTGGTTATCAGATGGAGTTAAATGAAGAAGCAAGTAATGTGTCACAGGGACAGAAGCAGCTTCTGACAATTGCAAGAGCAATGCTTGCAGATCCTAAGATACTGATCCTTGATGAGGCGACAAGTTCGGTAGATACAAGAACCGAAATTCAGATCCAGAAGGCAATGGATCAGTTGATGAAAGGAAGAACCAGCTTTGTGATTGCACATAGACTGTCAACAATACGTGATGCAGATATGATTCTGGTTATGAAAGACGGAGATATCGTAGAACAGGGAAATCATGAAGAACTTCTTGTACAGAATGGATTCTATGCTGAACTGTATAATTCGCAGTTTCAAAGAAGTGCATAAAAACAGGATCATTGCGTTAAAGATTACGGAATCCTTAAAGAGAAATAAGGCGCTGTCAGAAGAAAATCTGACAACGCCTTTTGAATATGCACGGAAACATGCCGGAAATAATCCGGATCGTTCTGCATTCATAACGTTTAGAGGGCAAAAAAGCGTATGTTACTATGCAAGGAAATATATGGTCAATATCCATTGCATGAAATAAACGAATAAAAATCAGAACGGGAAGATCCGGATTCTTTTAAAGAAAAATGAAAGTGTGTAAAAAAACTGCTACCTGACAGCCTTTTTACCTGTTTAAGATGAATGTTTTAAAGTAATTAAATTATATCATAAATATACAAAAAATATATAAAAATATACAAATAAAAAACAAAGCAACGAAATGTGGCGTGAAAAAGAAGCACATATCTGTTCATGCATACCAGGTTTCGTTGCTTTGTTGTAAAATTTATTTCTGATTCTTATTTACGTTCTGCAGCTTCATTGCACGAACTTTCAGCGGAAGTCCGAACAGGTTGATGAATCCACTAGCATCATGATGATCATACAGATCACCGGTTGTAAAGCTTGCAAGAGACTCGCTGTACAGAGAGTACGGAGAAGTGGTTCCGGCTTTTGTGATCGTTCCTTTGTACAGTTTGAACTTCACTTCACCTGTTACATATTCCTGTGTGCTTTCAACGAAAGCCTGGATTGCCTCACGCAGTGGTGTGAACCATTTTCCTTCGTATACAATCTGGGCAAGCTTGTCAGCCATTTCTTTCTTCACTTCTGCTGTAGCACGGTCAAGAATAAGTTCCTCTAACTGCTGGTGAGCGGCATACAGGATTGTTCCGCCAGGTGTCTCGTATACGCCGCGGGACTTCATACCTACAACACGGTTCTCAACAATGTCGATGATTCCGATACCGTGTTTTCCGCCAAGTTCATTCAGCTTGCGGATGATATCAGATACTTTCATTTCTTCGCCATTGATACTCTTAGGCACACCTTTTTCAAAAGTCATAGTAACATATTCTGCTTTGTCAGGAGCTTTTTCCGGTGTGGTAGACATTACCAGAAGGTCATCGTAGTTAGGTTCATTGGAAGGATCTTCCAGTTCCAGACCTTCATGGCTGATATGCCATAAGTTACGGTCACGGCTGTAGCTGTGCTTTGCGTCGAATGGGAGGTCGATTCCGTGTGCTTTACAGTAATCAATCTCGTCTTCACGTGACTGCATGGTCCAGATATCTGTCATTCTCCAAGGAGCAATGATTTTGATGTCCGGAGCAAGTGCTGTGATACCAAGTTCAAAACGGATCTGGTCATTTCCTTTACCGGTAGCACCGTGGCAGATGGCAACAGCATTTTCTTTCCGTGCAATCTCCACGAGACGTTTTGCGATTGCAGGACGGGCCATGGAAGTTCCGAGAAGATATTCATCTTCGTATACGGCATGTGCCTGAACGCAAGGTACAATGTAGTTATCAGCAAAATCATCTACGATATCTTCGATATATAATTTGGCTGCGCCGGAAAGCTTTGCTCTTTCTTCCAGTCCATCCAGTTCTTCCCCCTGACCACAGTCGATACAGCAGCAGATAACATCATAGTTAAATGTCTCTTTCAGCCATGGGATAATTGCTGTGGTATCAAGACCACCTGAGTATGCTAATACAACTTTTTCTTTCATCTTATATATCCTCCTACATGAAATATAGTTTTATCAATCGCTTTAAAATAATCTTCTCGTATACAGCCGGAAAAGTCAAGTCTTTCTTTTGACAGTGTGCGTTTGCGGCTGCAAGGAATACTATACACCTGATTTCATAAATATGCAAGAAAAAACGAGAAAAAAGTTGGAAAATATGCAAATTAATGCATAAAAACAACAAAATGATGCATAAAATAAGCGAAGAAGAATAGATGCGGAAAGGAGAATCTGTCTGTTGGGAAACATTACAAAAATGCAGAGAGATATACTGTGAACAATCTTTAAAAATCTATGGAAAAAGCTTGACGAAATGTGAATGTCAACGTAGAATATAGCCGGCACTTTACTTGCAAATAGTATAATTAGAAACAAAAATAAATATAAAACCGGAAGAAAGGTTTATATATATGTCATGAGAAGGAGAAGATACTTATGAATTATGATGTGATCATTATTGGAGCAGGTCCGGGAGGGATTTTTGCGGCGTATGAGCTGATGAAAAAGAAGCCGGAATGTAAGATTGCCGTGTTTGAAGAGGGATATCCGCTTGAAAAGAGAAAATGTCCGATTGACGGGGAAAAAATTAAGAGCTGTATCAATTGTAAACGATGTTCGATCATGTGCGGCTTCGGGGGAGCAGGAGCATTTTCTGATGGGAAATATAATATTACCAATGATTTCGGGGGAACATTGTTCGAATATATCGGGAAGAAACAGGCAGTAGAACTGATGAAGTATGTAGATGAAATCAACATGGAAAACGGTGGGGAAGGAACAAAACTCTATTCGACAGCCGGAACCAAATTCAAGAAGCTTTGTCTGCAGAACAAGCTGAATCTTCTCGATGCATCGGTACGTCATCTTGGAACAGATATCAACTATGTGGTGCTTCAGAATCTGTATGACCAGATGAAAGATCATATAGATTTCTATTTTGATACACCGGTAGAGACGATCGAAATAATTGAAAACGGTTACAAAGTGGTGTGTGAAAAAGGAAACTATGAATGTGAAAAATGCATCGTCTCTGTAGGACGAAGTGGAAGTAAATGGATGGAGAAAGTGTGTAAAGAGCTGGAGATTCCTACCAAATCTAACCGTGTAGATATCGGAGTTCGTGTAGAACTTCCGGCAGTTATCTTCTCGCATCTGACAGATGAACTCTACGAAAGTAAGATTGTATATCGTACAGAGAAGTTCGAAGATAATGTCCGCACATTCTGCATGAATCCAAATGGAATTGTCGTAAATGAGAATACCAACGGAATCATCACGGTAAACGGACACAGCTATGAAGGCAATGAGAAGAAGACAGACAATACGAACTTTGCATTGCTGGTTGCAAAACATTTCTCAGAACCGTTCAAAGACAGCAACGGTTATGGGGAAAGTATCGCAAGACTTTCCAATATGCTTGGCGGGGGTGTTATTGTACAGCGCTTCGGTGATCTGGTACGTGGAAGAAGAAGTACAGAGAAGCGTATTGAAGAAGGCCTTGTAACACCAACCTTATCTGCAACACCCGGAGACTTAAGCCTTGTACTTCCAAAGCGAATCCTGGATGGTATCGTGGAGATGATCTATGCGCTGGATAAAGTAGCACCTGGAACGGCGAACGATGACACGCTTCTTTACGGTGTGGAAGTGAAATTCTATAATATGGAAGTAGACATCGATGAGAATCTCGAAAGCTGCCATAAAGGTCTGTATGTGATCGGAGATGGAAGTGGAGTGACACATTCTCTTTCTCATGCATCGGCAAGCGGTGTATATGTAGCAAGACACATCATTGGATAGCCAATGGGGACGGGGAAAGTGGCTCTGACCAGTGAAAACGGAGAAATAAAAAGAAATGTCAGTTTCGGTAAAAGCAAGCCGGAACTGACGTTTCTTTTTATTATATCTTCGAAAGAGGCTGACAGAAAAAAAGAATATAAAAAGATTCTGAAATAAAATAACAGGAATCATATTGACATATATAGGTAATCAATATAATATGTAGATAACCGATACAATATGTAGACGATCTATATGTTATGCATGGAAAGGAGAAGAAAAAAGATGGCAGTAGATAAAAGCCTGGTTTCGGGAAGTACAACGATGCTGGTATTAAAATTATTAGAAGAAAAGGATATGTATGGGTATGAAATGATTGATACCCTGCGCGGCAAGTCAAAGAATGTATTTGAATTGAAGGCGGGAACCCTGTACCCTCTCCTGCATGGACTGGAGGAGAAAGGATTCGTGGAAGCATATGAAAAAGAAGCAGTCGGAAAGATCCGGAAGTATTACCACATTACAAGAGCAGGCAAAAAGGAACTAAAGAGAAAATCAGAAGAGTGGAAAGAATATTCACAGGCAGTTCTGGATGTGATGGGTGGTGTGTGCTTTGGATAGGAGAAGATATATACAGACGGTAACAGACCAGATTCGCTGTAAACGCGCACTTCCACTAGTGACCAAAGAACTGGAAGATCATATCGAAGACCAGAAGTGCGATTATATGACAGAAGGAATGGAACCTTCAGAGGCGGAAGAGGCAGCGGTTCTGGAGATGGGCGATCCGGTAGAAGTAGGAATCGAGATGGACCGGATTCACAGACCAAAAATGGCATGGAAAATGATCGGTCTTATTGCAGTTCTGAATCTGGCAGGAATTCTTCTGATGTACTGTCTGAGAACAAGTGCCCTTGCAGATGTGGGAAATAATCCGGGAGAGGTAGAAGGGATTACTTCAGGGATTGGCGGCAATATTGATTATCTGAAAAATATTGCGTGGACATTTGCAGGGCTGGCTTGTATGATCGGAATCTGTTATGTTGATTACAGCTGGATCGGAAAATATGCAAAGCGGCTGGCAGGCATATGGATCGTAGTAATGGGACTGGGTATATTCATGGGAGCGGTGTATATCAACGGTGCGGTATACGGAATTCCGTTTTTATTCGGTATGGCATTACCGTTACGGCCGCTGTTATATCTGATCGTACCGCTATATGCAGCAATATTATATAGCATGCGAAGTAAAAAACAGGATGTGTCGGTGTCGCAAAGGCCATATTGTGGCAGGTGCTTCCGATATGGTTCATTTTACGCATTCCGAATCTGTCGATGGCAGTTAGTGTAGAATTTACATTTCTGATCTTGTTATCAATTGCAGTCTGGAAAGACTGGTTTGAAGTGAATAGAAAAAGAACGTTGATCACCATGTGGAGTCTGGTAATCCTGCTTCCGGCAGCAGGGATGACATTAATGATTAAAATGGGATATGTAAGAGCTTACCAGTCGGCAAGACTGTCGGCATTCATTCATCCGGAAGGCAATGATGCAGGAAGCTTATGGGGCACAATAAGAAATATGATCTCAGGGGCACATTTTACAGGACGTGGAGATTGTGAAAAGATAGGTTTTTTTAACAGTGATTATATGCTGACATTTATCATACATTATTATGGAATACTGGCGGCAGTGTTGGCGATTGCTGTCATAGGCGCTGTCCTGATCTGGTTTCTGCAAAAGACCGGACACCAGAAAAACCAACTTGGCATGATCATGGGAACCGGATGTGTGGTGGTCCTGTTTACTCAGTTCATTGGATATGTAGTGGAGAATCTGGGCTGTTTTCCGCTTTCGAATAATTACTGCCCTTTCCTGACTGCAGGAGGAAGCGGAATTATGATAAGTTATATAATGTTTGGAATATTGCTTAGTATATATAGGTATCAGAATGTGCTGGTTGAGACGGAAGTAAAGAAGAAAATTGGGATTTAATTTATTAACGGGGAAACGGCCTCTCAGTCCTTGAAGGAAACAATAGATAAGGCTTCTTG
>UMLM01027129.1_pt1 | contig 11040 bp, 8 predicted proteins | sample 1966571 | NCBI WGS metagenome assembly UMLM01 (sample SAMEA4836203, study PRJEB28245) | human gut metagenome | biome: gut microbiome; material: fecal sample | place: Denmark | collected 2008 | reverse complement strand
CCCCCCCCGATAGACTTCATTAGGTATATCTGACTGTATATCTTTCAGACAATTCAGAAGAATCGGGTTAAACGCACCACATTCTCCGTTCAGGATCATCTCCATGGTCTTTTCATGTGAATAACATTCCTTGTATACACGTTTGCTCACAAGCGCGTCGTACACATCTGCCAGCGCAACCACCTGTGCAACGATCGGGATTTCTTCTCCCTTCAGGCCGTCCGGATACCCTTTGCCATCATAGCGTTCATGATGCCAGCGACAAATGGAATATGCCATCTTTACCAACGGTTCTTCCTGATACAGCTCCAGATCTTCCAGAATCGATGCACCGATCAGCGTATGGGTCTTCATGATCTCAAATTCTTCCGCAGTCAGTTTTCCTTTTTTATTCAAAATCTTATCATCGATACCGATTTTTCCAATATCATGCAGAGAAGATGCCATCACAATGATATCCTGGTCCAACCAGGAAATATGATATTTATCTGTTTTCTGACGCAACTGCTCCAGAAGCATTTTCACCAGTACATTGATGTGCTGTACATGCAGACCGCTCTCTCCGTTACGGAATTCAACAATCTGGCTCAGTATTGCCACCATGATCTTGCGACTATTCTCCTTCGCTCTGATCTGCTCTGTCAGAATCGTGGTCAAACGTCGCTGTTTTGCATACAGCTTGATGGTATTATCTACGCGACGAATAACTACATTGACATCAAACGGTCGATTAATAAAATCTGAAACGCCCATATCATAGGCTTTTCTGATATATGCTGCAGAATTTTCACTGGAAATCATAATAACCGGTGTATCTTCAATCCATTTTTTCCGGTTCATCTGCTCTAACACAGCAAAACCATCCATTCCCGGCATCACGATATCAAGCAGCATCAGGGAAATGTCTCTGCCATATTGCATCATCATATTAACACACTGCTCCCCGCTCTCTGCTTCCAGAATTTCAAAATCTTTGTGCAATATTTCATAAAGAATTGCCCGGTTTATTTCAGAATCGTCTACAAGCAGAATTTTCTGCTTCGTACTGTCACTGTAGTGCTTCTTCCACACCTCAGAATGGTGCTCTCTGTTCCACTCAGTCACAATGGAATTTTTTCTTTTCTTCGCAATATACATCACTTTGTCCGCCCGGAACATTGCTTTTTCCACGGTCTGTTTTCTTGCGATCACAGCACCAATGCTGACAGACAAAAATACACCTCTGCTGTCCGGAACCTGTATCATATGGATCTGATACTGGATTTCTTCCAGCTTTTTTTCAAAATCTTCTTCTGAGACATTCGGCATCACAAGTAAAAACTCATCCCCGCCGTAACGGATCAGCGCATCTGTCTTGCGTATGAGTCCCATAATAGTATAGGACACCAGATGAATCAGACGATCACCCAGATCGTGACCATAGGTGTCGTTGCTGACTTTGAAATCATCAAGATCCAGCATGGCAACACCGGCATTTACCACTTTCTTTCGCGCACACTCCTCAAAATACCGACGATTGTAAGCTCCGGAAAGAGCATCAATATACAGCTTGTCAAACAGAGAATCCCTGACATTTCCGGAGAGGTCAATTCCCTCCCGATCAATGATCAGTTCTTCCTCCACCTGACGCGCCATCTCCATTATATATGGCTTGCCATCTATTTCCACATATCGGGCAACATGCTCATACAGATTGCTTCCGATATATTCCAGCTTTGTTTTCTGAGTCTTTTCCCGTAACACTTTTGCCACAATACAGTCGTGCTCACTTCGCGCCTGTTCTGAACAGGATTTACACTGACACATTCGGGTCAGTTTTTCTTCCGCTGACTCAATTGCCTTATTACTGCCAACTTTCTCTGCGCTCAACAGACGAACTTCTTCAAATATCTTTCGAAACAGGTCAATTTCTGCCTTTGCCTGTTCCCAGGTCATTTTTATATCCCTTATCATAGCACTCCTTTCATCATTGCTGATGCTACTGCTAAGATATATCACTTTTCCCAAAATATACCATTGATTTTAATCTCATCTTTTGCAGTTTCATTTCTTACGCGTCAAGTGCTTTGATAGCCTCTACGGTAATCTGATATTGTTTCTCTACCTCTGCCAGCACTTCCTCATAGCCGACCAGCTCTCTTCCTCTCAGGATTTCTGTCAGCTTTGAGCTCTCCTCAGACAGTTTTGTGAATCCCAGATTAGAACAAACACCCTTTAACGTATGTGCTCCGCGAAAAGCCAGTTCTGCATCCTTTGCCTCTATTCCGTCCAGAATCATCTGGTAACTGGAATCATCCAGAAACTTTATAGCAAACCGTTTGATAAAATTCTCACTTCCCAGACGCTGCATCACTTCATTAAAATCTGCGCCCATCTTGTCATAACACTCTTTAATATTCATTTTGTCCTCCTGTACTGAACTTTATAAATCCGTATAAAATGCAAAAACCACGCATGGGGACGCGTGATTTCACGATATATAATCAAATAATTTTCTTTTCAGTATTTTATCCTGTTGCCCTAATCTACCGTAATATCTTTCCTTTTGCTGCTGTGTTATTTGACCTTATACTACAACCCACATTTTACCATATGAAAATATTATAGAGTATTGCACTTCGAACCACAAGTAAAACGTAACATTTTTTTTGCTTTTCATGCAAATTTTTCCATGTTTAATTATTGTTCTTTATATACATAAAATGCTTATTTCCTGCTTTATGTAAAAAAATGTTACCTTTCACAAAACTGTAACACAAAAACTGCCGGGCGAAACATTTTCGTCCGGCAGTCCTATTGTAATAATTCAGGGAATATGACTAAAACAATATTTTTTTCTAATTTATGTTCTGCTGATTAGCGAACGTCTTTGTCGATCGGCTCTACTTTTAATGCACACATAGCGATAAGTCCGATAACAGCCATAACAGCCATGATAATGTAAGCGAGCTGGCAAGTAGGATCGATTGAGTTACAAGCAGATACTACTGTGATACCAACACCTGTCATTACAGAGTTCAGAGGCTGAATAACAGAAAATGCATTTTTGAAATCGTAACGTCCCCAGATAGCTGCTGTACAGGATACCATTAAGTTGGAAGATCCACCTAACATTACAGCAAGGATCGGAAGGGAGATGTAATGTAATGCAGTTACATGTGTCAGGCAGCAAAGAACTGCTACAAATGCCAGAACATTGATCAGGATACCTGTTTTCTTTGTACCTATCTTAACGTCTAACCAACCTACTACAATAGATCCCGGGATAGCAAGTACACCTGCGATACCAAGCATCTGAAGTACGTTAGGAAGCTCATAACCCATAACCATGAATTTTGTTACGAAGTTGGACATGATACCCATGGACATGAATCCTGTGATACCAACTGCGATCCAGAGGATCCACATACGTCCTGTTTTCAGACATTTACCTGCTGTCCATTTGGATGTTTTCAGATACTCAAGAGCTGCCAAATGCTCAGCTTTTGCTTTCTCGCCATCGAATGCAGGGTTGTTATCCGGGTAACCACCTTTTTCTTCCGGGAAATCACGAACGAAAAGGATTACTACGATACCAACGATAACTGCGATAACTGCGATTGCCACATAATACATGGAATATCCAACTGTTCCGGCGAACATACCTGCTACTGCAGATGTTGTAGCTGCAGATAACGGATAACCTGCTGTACACAGACCCATGGCTACACCACGTTTTGTCGGGAACCAGTGTCCGATAATCTCACCTGCAAGCAGCATAGCGGATGCAAGGGAGAATGTGTAGATTACTACATAACATACAACAACACCGATTGTGTTGTGCATCTGACCGATTGCTACTGTAAATACAGCAGTGATGATCATACTCAGTCCCCAGTAAAGGCGGATAGAGTGTTTCTGGATCAAACGGCCAAGAATAATACTTCCAACGATACCAAACGGTACAGCGATGGTTGACATTGCATAAACGGCACTTGCGTTGATACCAAGTCCGATGAAGATGTCACGAGTTACGTTCAGGGAATCTGATGTCAGTGCGGAATACACATAACATGAGAAGAACGCCAGAATAACTACGATGTAACCTTTTACACCAAGGTTCCAGCTACTGGTCTTTTTGTTGTTCATTTCAACTTCCTCCTATAATACCATTAAACCATATGTTACCTTCAAAACCGCCCTCCTTACAGACATTCGTCCGTCACGTCTGCGGGTAGTTTCAAATGTGATACCAGTATTCTATCTTAAGGATTTCTTAAAGTCAATATATTTTCAACAAACTAGTAGCTTTCATTCTTCTCTTTTATGTGCAAATTGCACAAATAATTTTCACTTATCCGTTTTGCGCATAAGTGTTATGCGTTATACGGATTTAACTCTGCATTTTTTTCCGCCATTTTCCGCATTTCCACATTTTTTTCTAAAAACGCTGTTTTTGTTAATCCATTTTTGTTATTAATAAAATGCTGTTCTTTCCATTATAATGTTTTTATTTTCGTACTTTTTTAAGATTTTTGTCTCAAGCCCTTGAAAAATCGTATATCTTATAAGATTTTTATAAAATTTTTGTTAATTTTTTTCAATCATTTCCATAAAAATTGCGATTGCAGGATTGTAATTATTCTTACACCACGCCATGGTGATGTTGTGATTTTGTCTCAGTCGCCAACAATCGCGCCTTGAGAAAAAATCACAGGAGGTCTTTCTTTACACAGTGAATTTAGCAAATTTTATCGCCCACCACGTTTGTTCCACTTGCGGTTATTTTTAATTGTCTTAAACCGGCGGTCGCGTCCTTTTTTTCTGCGATGGATACGGCGGATATTGTTATACAGGAAGCAGATGATGAGTACGATAATAATTGCACCTACAACACCTCCACCGATCAACAACAGTTTCTTTTTACTGATCTGAGCATTGGATTTTGTTGCAGAAGTATTGTTATTCTGCACATCGTTTCCGGTTTCTGCACTTTTTTCTGACAGATCCGTCTGGCTATCGTTTTTACTTACCGTACCGGACTTTTCTCCGAACGGATATGCAGCGATCTGCGCTCCGGTGGTAACCACATTGGCAGTTCCGACCTGTCTTCCACCATAAGAATAAACCAACGTTCCAAGAATGCTGTCACTTGTCCGGTCATAGTTGACTTCCGTCTGTGTATCTGCAAAATTTGCATTCGCCGGAAGTATGATCTGCGCTGTGCTGTCTACTTTTGCAAACGTATTCCATTCTGTAAACAAAGAATTCCCTGTACTCTGTGTATTTTCGTAACGGTTTTCATTCTGTGATACGTTAAAAAGCTTAAAATTATCAAAACAATAATCAAATAATGTTCTGGTGTCACTGTACTGACCACCTGCACTGCATCCCATAACGACACAGATCAGAGTCATCCCGTCTTTTTCTGCAAAAGTCACCAGCGTGTTTCCTGCATCAGATGTCCATCCGGTTTTTCCACCGATACAATATTCATACAGATTCTGACGACCTTTGTATGCACTGATCATCTGATGATGATTGTTCAGCGGAGTTGCATCTGCATGTTTGTTTGTCGGCGGAATCTCATAACGTACGGTACTCACAATTTTCCGAAACATGCTGTTCTGAATCGCTTCTCTGGAAATTAATGCCATATCTCTGGCGCTGACTACGTGATTCGGATCCGACAGACCATTACAGTTATTAAAATGAGTATTCGTACAGCCAAGTTCTGCTGCTTTCGCATTCATCATATCAATGAATTTCTGATAATCACCACCGCCCACATGTTCCGCTACAGCGTAAGAACATTCATTGGCTGATTCCAGCATGATTGCATACAGACACTGTTCCAGCGTCATTTCTTCATCCAGATCTCTGGCAATATGAGAAGTGCCACCTTCATTTTCATATACCGCTGTTGCCGAAAAATGTACGATCTCATCCAGACTGCAATTTTCCAGCGCCAGCAAAGTTGTCATAATTTTCGTAATACTCGCCGGATAACGCGGTGTATCCGGATCTTTTTCAAATAAAACAGTACCTGTAGATGCGTCCATTACTACGGCGCTTGGCGCCTGCACTTCCGGTCCCGCCGGCCACTGCGTTGCCTGAGCCTGAGTATTCTGTGCACCGGCATCTTCCCCTTCTGCAAAAGCCGGTGTTGTTCCGAATATGCCAACCGCCATTGCAACGCACAGGAAAACGCTGCTCATTCTCTTTAATATTTTTCTCATTTTTTCCTCCAAATATGCCAAACTTCCATCATGTTTGCATACCCTCGTACCTTTACTTTATTTTTCCCACAAATGCATGGATTATCTTCTTTTTTCTCAAATAAATATAAAAATATCTGCATAAATTTGAACGCAGAATAAGCATTCCCCCGCTTCAAGTGCGTAGAGCACTAAGCGATGGGTAAGGGGGATGCTTATGAGCAAGTAGCGAAAGCGGATTGCGAATGTCCGCTTTACATTCACATAATAATTATCATAGCAAATTTCACATATTCCGTCCAGCAGAAACACCTCTCCAACGTTAATAAACAGGCATTATAACGAAAAATTCAGGATATCTTAATAAACTTCACCCTCATTTCTCTGCAAAACAACAGTAATTCCCTTGTCGCTCCATGAAACTTATAGTAAAATACCAAACAGACACAAAACTTTCTCTATAAAAGAATTATTGCGGGAGTACGAAGTACGGAACAATTCGTATGGCATCTTTTGACCCCAACATCTATATTATATAAGTACAAATCGCAGATACTGTTTTGCGCCTGATTTTTTACCATAGTTATTACCATTCCATTGCATCACCAGTGGAAAATTTACAGAAACATCATTTTTACCAACGAAAGGAATTATTTTTATGAGATTAAGAAATGTACCGGGTTCCCGTGAAACCATCGCCGATCATCCTCTGTGTTTTCTCGAAGAAAATCCACAGGCCGGCAACTGGCATACAATTTTTGGAAATAACAACCCGATCCGCATTGAAGTAGGCATGGGAAAAGGTCAGTTTATCACCACCCTTGCGCAGCAAAATCCGGATATTAATTACATCGGCATTGAGAAATATTCCAGCGTGCTTGTCCGTGCTCTGGAAAAAACAGACGCCATGGAGACACAGCCGGAAAATCTGCGTTTCATTCGTATGGATGCCGAAAACATCTGCAATATGTTTGCAGAACATGAAGTAGATGGCATTTACCTGAACTTTTCAGATCCCTGGCCGAAGGATCGTCACGCAAAACGCCGTCTGACTTCCCAGACTTTCCTTGGCAGATATGACAAAATTCTGAAACCGGAAGGACATGTAGAATTCAAAACTGACAACAAAGATCTGTTCCAGTTCTCCTTGGAGCAGGCAGAGCCTGCCGGATGGCATTTAGACGCATTCACCTGGGATCTGCATCATGATGAGACACTGAATCAGGGAAATGTCATGACAGAATATGAGCAGAAGTTTTCCTCCATGGGAAATCCAATCTGCAAAATGATTATTTCAAGATAAAGGCCGTTGTATATCTTTAGGCGCATTTATCTAAAAAAATCCCGATAGTATTCGTTGCACAAACATCGAACACTATCGGGATTTTTTAATAAAGTCAAATGATATACCTTTTTCCTCTTTCGCACAAAGTCTCATTCCAGCAAATCCTGTTCCGTATCAGTCAGTTCCAAACGCCAGCTTTCTGCGGCAAGAAGTTTTAATTTTTCACTTTTTGTAAATCGCTTGATCCTTGCTTCACGGCTCATCGCCTCTGATCTCGTATCGTGTACTTCCAGATACACCAGCTGCAAAGGCCCGCGTCCCCGTGTATATTTTGCACCCTTTCCGCTACGATGCTGCTCCAGACGCGCCGCAATATCATTCGTCCATCCAGTGTAGAGACTCCCATCCCCACACTTTAAAATATATGTATAATTTCTCGTTGTTTCTCTCATGTTTTCTCCACTTATTATCCTTGCTTTTCCGGGTTATTTCTTATTCAGCAGATTCCATTTATATCGCACAGTGATAATCTCATCATATTCCATTTATCTGATCACTTTTCTCTGCTCAGGGCGCACAGTCTACATTTTTCATCTCTCTTACTGCACACCCCAAACATCCTTATAAAAAGCAATCGAACCTGCTGTATTTTATTCACGTACCTTCATTTTTACCGTTCCAGATACAACATTCTATTCCGATATCAGGTGAGACGTCTGGCACCGGATACCAGAATTTTTCTCCTCCGGTAAAACTGTATCTATTTTTCGATTGCGAATATTAACCGGTACACTGTTATTATACACAGATTCGCCGCAATACGTGAACAAAACTTTTATCGAATATAATCCATCGGATTTACCGGTTTTCCTTCTTTTGTCATGACAAAATACAGGTTCGCACCTTCCACGGAATAATATTTTGTTGGCTCTGCCAGATAGCCAATGGTATCACCTTGTTTCACGTAATCTCCTGCCGATACTTCAATCTCTTTTAACTGACCATAGATTGTCTGATAACCGTCACCAAGCCCAATAGTCACAGTCTGTCCCGTTTCTGCGGTTGTGTCCACACCGATGACCTGTCCATCTGCCGCCGCTGTCACACGGTCGTTCACTGCCCCCGCAATGATCAGTGCCGGATTATATTTATACTGATCCAACGTAGCAAAATAAACCGAACTGTCCATGCTGTAGTTCAGAATCACATCACCTTCTAATGGCCAGCTGATGGTGTCCGATGCTGCAAAATGCATCACCGGTTCTTCACTGGTCTGCACTTCACTATTTAATGCTGTTGTATCGGTACTTCCCTGTACCGGATCTGTCTGTGTCATTTCTGTTGTGTCGGTCTGTGCATTGAGATTATCAGAAACCTGTGATTCCGGTGTCTGTGCTGCCATTGTTTCCTGTGTCTCATCTCCGGTTGACGAAGTATCTGTCTCTGGCTCCACCCAGTCGTTTTCTGCCAGTGCCACCGCCTCATTCTGTGCATTCTCCGCGTTTTTCTTTTCTCTCTGATAAGCACCTGCCATGGCAATGACTGCCACCAGCATGATCACTCCTGCCGTCAGATATGATTTCTGTGTATGAATGATCCGTCGCCGTTTTTCCTTTTTTTCAACATGCTCTGTCTTTTTCTGCTTTTCCATTTTTCTCCTCCAGATTCCACTTATTACTAATGGTTTTACTGTTATTCTTTCCGAAAAAAATGGATTTATTCAATGCAGCAAAAACAGACTGCAAAAAATACAATTATCTTTTACCATGATGCCAGGGTCAAAAGCCTGAAACCAGGATGTGCTTGCACAGGAGTGGTTTTATGGCTTAATGACCCGCCCCGATATGAGCATAAAAATGGAGCGTCAGCTTCACGATATGCGAATATTGGATAGAATTGTGGGAGTACGAAGTACGGAACAATTCGTATGGCATCTTTTGATCCCAACATCTTACCATGATTTGATTCTGACACCAGTATAATAGTAAGTTAGTATTTCACGGCAGTTTCTGCCTTGTTTTGCCAGTTCATTTGCGCCGTACTGACTGAGTCCCAATCCATGTCCGATACCCTTTGTAACAATACGGATTTTTCCATCCAACTCGGACAGATAAAAACATGCTGAGTTCAGATGTAATGCCTGACGCACTGCTTCCCCGTTTGCCACTGTTGTTCCATAAGTTACTTCCGTCACATAGCCTGCGCTGTCGCGTTTGGATAATTCCAATGCGCCGGGCATCTGATCCGCATTTAATGTCTCATCTTGAAAAATCGGCGTCAGCGCATTTACAAAGTCTTGCTTTTCCATATAACTGACATTCAAAAATCCATCCGCCAGCATGTCATCTTCACTGTCGACGCTTTGCAGCCAGATATAATCTTCCTGACCTGGGACTTCAGACGCATTTCTTGTTTTGCAGTTTGCGGCGTAATGATAGGCCGCCTGAATGGACTTCTCCTCACAGGTCAGGATTTCACCGGAAGTCTCCTCCACTGCCTGTCTGAGTTTTTCCATGTTGGATTCGTAGGAAGTTCCCCAGATTTTTTTCAATTCCTGTTCTGTGTAGCTTTCCAGCCCAGAATCCGTTGTACCTTCATTTGTTTGTGATTCTTCTTCCATGGTTTTCTGATAGCTTTTCCACAGATTCGTTCTGGCGATGATTGTCTGTACCTTCAGGCATTCCGATTCACTGTCCGGCGAAATTTCCCGCGCCACCACAAACGGCAACTGTTCTTCAATCTGCGCCTGCACAGGATTTGTCTGTTTTCCATCAAAACCGCCTCGCACCCAGACAGTCAGCAAATAAGGTACAAAAATGATTAATATAAAAATTGAGCCATAAAGTTTGAATTTTTCTTTCATTCTAAACTTTATGACTCAGATTATTTTTTATTCCACAGATATTTTATGATGCCAGGGTCAAAAGCCTGAAACCACGATGTGCTTGCACAGGAGTGGTTTTATGGCTTAATGACCCGCCACGATATGAGCATAAAAGTGGAGCGTCAGCTTCACGATATGCGAATATTGGGTAGAATTGTGGGAGTACGAAGTACGGAACAATTCGTAAGGCATCTTTTGACCCCAACATCATTCTGTCTAATCACTGCATCTCGGAAAAAGCATTGGATAATGCTGCAAATTCCGCAAGTGTCAGTGCTTCCCCACGGATTGTCAGCGGTTTGTCAATCGCTGTGATCGCCGCCTCGATCTGCTCCTTGGTAAAATTGATCTCACCGGAGTTTTTCAGTCCGTTGACCAGTGTCTTTCTGCGCTGATTGAAGGATGCGCGAATGATACGAAACATCAGTTTTTCGTCTTTGACATCAACAACAGGTGTCTCATGTCTGGTCAGACGGATCACTGCGGAACCAACATTCGGGCGCGGCATAAAACAGTTCGGTGGAACATTTGCCACGATTTCCGGATTAGCATAATACTGTACCGCCAGAGATAAGGCTCCATATTCCTTGGAACCCGGTCCTGTTTTCATACGGTCTGCAACTTCCTTCTGCACCATGATCGTGATACTCTCGATCGGTACATGGCTCTCGAAC
>UMLM01057574.1_pt1 | contig 11043 bp, 8 predicted proteins | sample 1966571 | NCBI WGS metagenome assembly UMLM01 (sample SAMEA4836203, study PRJEB28245) | human gut metagenome | biome: gut microbiome; material: fecal sample | place: Denmark | collected 2008 | reverse complement strand
TATGGCAGGCCAAGCCGTACCGAAAAGCGAGTCCGGTATCCCCAAGCCGATAAAAGCGATATATATTATAATCAACAATACTGTCGCCATAGAATGCACCCCTGCAGCTTGCAAAAAAATTATGTTTTTTGAACTCTGAATATCAAGAATTATACTACAAGTCAATCAATAAATCAATAAAAACGAATAACAATGAAAGGACTGAACGATATGAGTAAAAGGAAAATCAGACTGCTTGCCGATTATGTCGTCCGGCAGATATTCGATTGCGTAGCGGTAGAGTCAAAAGCGAAAATCAAGGTGGTCTTTATCGGAGGCACCGAAATCGAAATTACGCTGTAAAAAAACTTGAAAACAGAAACGGAGTAATGTAAAATGATTGTGCCGAGAGTGTTCAAATCAAGACAGCGAAAACGCAAAAACATCTCTATTGTCCTGTCTTCACAAGAAACCACCGTAATTTTGGTAGAATTACGGTGGCTTTTTGTTGTTGATTGTTGACAGGTTGCCTTATACTATAATGACCCTGCAAATCGAAATTTGATAACGGTAATAATGAAAACGGAGGACTTGCAAGCGCCTGGATGGATACGGGCTATTTGTTAAAAGACGGAACGCTTTTTTGCTTTATGGAAGTAACGATTTTGAAAAGCGCACAAGCAAAAATTACGAGTATCCACAAAAGGCTGCTGACTTTTGCGCCGGACATTGACAAATCATAAATTTATCTTTATTCCATATAAGAGCCGCCACGACTTCTGTCATTATCCAACCACCCTTGACGAAAAAGGGGGAATGGGTAGAGTGAAACCGATTGGAAAGTTTTTTAGAGAGACAAGAGGAAGAACAGCAAATCAAGGATTACGACGAATAGCAAAGCAGAAAGCCACCGATCATCGGTGGCTTTCTTATGTTATACGGGGGAGTAAATTGCTGCCTTCGTGGAATAAAACAGGGGAAATTGTGGGGAAAGGGGGCACTTTTTGCCGGGGACGGCGAGTGACAGGATCTGCTAATTTTATAGGTTATACTGGTTCAAAAAGACCGTTGAGGACAAGCTTATGAAATTACTGGAAAAGCCAAAATTCACCACCGCCCACAGCCGCGCCGGGACCAAGCGCGCGCTGCTGGGGTGCGCCGGGCACTTGCTGGGTGGGTTTGTACTATCCGCCGGGGCGGTAGCCGGCGGGTGCAGCCCCTTTGCGGTGGCACTGGTGGCGGTATCCGGGCGGCGGGATTTTCTCTTTTCCGCCCTGGGTGCCGGGTTGGGATATATGATCTTTGGTACCGGCACGGCTCGTGTGCGGTACTTTGCGGCAGTGCTCATCGCCTTGGTAGGCGCGCTGGCAATGGCTGCCTTTCTCCCCCGGCGAGACGCCCGGCTGCCCATGGCGCTGTCTTGTCTGGCAGTGGGGCTGACCGGGGCGGTGTTGCAACTGCGATTGGGCGGCGGCGCGGCAGATTATGCGCTGGTGCTGGGCGAGAGCATTTTGGCCGGTGGCGGCGGATATTTCTTCTTCCGCGCAGAGCACTGCAATTATCGCCGTCTGCGGTGCAAGGCTGCGCCTACCGGCGACTTGGTATGCGTGCTCATTAGTGGTTCGCTACTGTTAATGAGCCTGTCTCGATTGACGATTTTCGGCATTGCACCGGCGCGGATTGCGGCCGTGCTGCTGATCTTGATTACCTTACGCTTTGGCTCGTCTCGGCTGGGGGTCACCCTGGCCCTGTGCTTGGGATTCGCCTTGGGTCTGGCCGGGCAAGACACCATGTTTTTGCTAGGGGCCTACGGCTTTTCCGCCCTGCTGGCGGCGCTGTTTGATCGTTTTGCCTCCCTGGGCTGCGCCGGGGCGTTTGTGCTGTCTATGGGCTTTTTCTCTGTGGCGGCCAACCTGGGGCATTTGAGTGTGTGCACCTTTGTGGAGAGTGCGGTGGCCGGCGTGCTACTGCTTCTGCTGCCTGCCGCCTGGGGCGATCGGTGCACTGCCTTTTTTGAAAACGGTGCGGATATTGCCCCGGAGGGCTCTCTGCGCCAAAGCCTGGTGCTGCGGCTGCGATTTGCCGCCTCCGCCATGGCCAGCGTCAGCGACAATGTGCGGGAGGTGCGGGAGAAGATCGACCGCATTAACGGCAAAAGGGGGTTGCCTCCGGATCCGGAAAAAAGCGATATGCGCATGGTGGCGGCGGACCAGTTTTACTCCATCTCCGACATGCTGTCCGATTTGGCCTTTGAGTTTGATCAGGCGGAGTGCTTTGACGCCAAAACAGCCGGAAAGCTGCGGCGGCTGCTGGGCGAGAGCGAAATTTATCCCAAAAATATCTCTGTGATTTTAGACAAATTTGACCGTATGCGCGTGGAGATCGCTTGTGACGATCCGGCACCGGGATTGTCCAGTCCGGTGCTCCAGGCCAGGATCAGCAAGACCTGCGGGCGCTCGTTGGAGGCAGGCCAGGTGACCCGCTACGGCAGCGAAAGTCTGTTGACCTTTAACGAAAAGCCCCTGTATTGTCTGTCTGTGGGTTACGCCCAGTACGCAGCAGAGGGACGGCTGTGCGGAGACACGGTAAAGGTCGCCCGGGACGGTCGTGGTCACCAAATTCTGATTATCAGCGACGGTATGGGCCGCGGCTCTCGGGCAGCGCTGGACGGCGCTATGGGCGCCGGGCTGCTGAGCCGTTTGCTCAGTGCAGGCTTTGGCTTTGATGCGGCACTGAAAGTCGTCAACTCTGCGCTGCTGGTCAAGAGCAATGAGGAGAGCCTGGCTACCCTGGACTGTGCTTGCGTAGATTTGTTTACCGGTCGGTGCGCCTTTTACAAAGCCGGCGCACCCCGATCCTATGTGCTGCGCCACGGGCGGCTGACCCGGTGCGAGCTGGCCAGTATGCCGGCGGGCATTTTGCGGGGCATTACCTTTGCCAAGCGCACGGCGGTGCTGGGCGCCGGGGACACGGTGGTGCTGCTTAGCGACGGTATTACAGACGCGGATGCGGTAGGGCTGGAGGCGCTGCTTTGCCGCTTTCAATCCCAGGATCAGCAGGAGTTGGCAGATACGGTGCTGGCCTATGCCAAGGCCCACACCCCAGCGGATCGACGAGACGATATGAGCGTGATCGTGGCCCGGTTGCTGCCAAATTAAGGAGGAGCGAATACCATGTTTCTATACGGATTTGTCGGCAACGCCCCCTGTGGCGGGCTGCTGCTGGAGAAGTTGCAGGCCTGCACCCAGCCGGGGCTGGACGGTTACGGCGCCGCCCTAATGCAAGGAGGCCAGCTGTTGTGTGTTAAAAGCAAAGAAAGCGTGACGGCATTGGCACAGCAGCTGCCGGAGAGCGCAGCGCCCTGCGGATTGGTACACGCCCGGTTTGCCACCTGCGGCGGGCGCACCGCAGAGAATGTGCACCCCTTTGTGACCGATGATTATTGCCTGGCGATGAACGGCACGGTGGAGAACGCCGTTGCCTTGCGCAGTGCGCTGAACCTGCTGCCCTACCCGGACAGCGACGGTGCGGTGCTGGCGGCGCTTTTGCAGGCGTATGCAGACAGCGGCACCGTTGCCGCTTTGCGTCTGTGCTGCCGTGAGGCTCGGGGCAACTATGCTTTGGCCGTGCTGCGTCGGGGTGAGGAATGCCTGTTCGCCTGTGCCCACGGGGCGCCGCTGTATGCGGCGGTAGGCGGCGGCAGCGCTTGCGTTTCTTCGGATTTGGCGGCACTGGAACCGGATCAAATGAAAATCTATGCCCTGTCTGCCGGGGAGTGCGTGCAGCTACGCCCGGGTAAGCTGCAGTTTTGGAACGCCAAGGGCAAAAAAATCAAAAAATCCCCCTGCGCGGTGACTTTGCGACGGCCGCCGGCAGCGGGCTTTGCAGACCCGGGAGAGGCGTTACAGGCGCTGCCCGGAGATTTGGAGTTGCTGCTTCATCGCTTTGTGCGTGGGGATCAACCTCGGTTGGGCAAAAGTCGCCTGCGGCCTCGGGGCGTCAGTCGGGTGCTGCTGGTAGGCTGCGGCACTTCCTATCAGCTGGCGCAAGCGGCGGCTTGTAATTTTGAGTCGGTGTGCGATGTGCCCGCTTTTGCCTATTCTGCCGGTGAGTTCTGCGCCGGGGGCGTGGTGTGCGACCGAGGCGCGCTGGTGGTGGGCATTTCTGCCAGCGGCCAAACGGCAGAGGTGGCGGAGGCACTGCAAAAGGCGGCGGCCTTCGGCGCCCGCACGGCATCGCTGACCGGCGACCCGGACAGCCCCTTGGCTCGTGCCGGGGGCACACTTCTGTCCTTGCCTTGCAGCCTGCCCGGCGGGTTGCCGCCGGTGACCCACTTTGTGCTGGGCTATGTGCTGCTGGCGCTGGTGGCGGTGGACTGGGGGCTGCGCCAAAAGACCATTACCCCCTTGTTCGGCCGCATGGCGGTAAAGCTGTGCGCCACCCTGCCGGACAAGCTGCGGCTGATCTTAAAAAGCGGCAGCGAACTGGACGCTTTGGCGGCGTACCTAAGCGGCTATGATCGGCTGCTGTTTGTGGGTCAAAACATTGATCTGGCGGCAGCGGGCGCCATGGCCGGCGTGTGGAACCGTACTCTGGGCGTGCCGGTGGAGACGGTGCCTGCGGCGGAGCTGCGCCACACCTTGCTGCCTACGGTGGACAGTCACACGGCGCTGGTGGCGTTGATCAGCAGTCGGGAACTGACGGAAAAAACCTGCGCTGCCCTGCAACTGGCGGCCATTCGGGGCGCGGGTACAGTGGTTTGCACGGTAGAGAGCCTGGCAGGGCAGCTGTCCGGCGCACGGCAGGTATTTTTGTTTCCGGACAGCCTGCCTTTACTGGCGCCTGTGTGCCAGTGCGCTACCCTGTCTATGCTGCTTTTGCGGCTGTGTACCGCCCGGGAGCAGGCCGGGCGACCGGTGGAGCAGCCGCCGGTGCTGCCCCGGTATTTTGCCGGATAGGGCCTGTTTAGACCCAAGGGGCGCTTTTTCTCTATTTTCCTTGCAAAGCGGCGGGCTTTTCGCTATAATAGACCCGTATGAACGCGCGTTGCGCTTTGGAGGAATAGTATGGAAAAAATTCTTGTTTTGGATTTCGGCGGTCAGTACAATCAGCTGATCGCCCGCCGTGTGCGTGATCACGGCGTGTTTGCCGAAATTCTGCCTTATACCACCTCGCTGGATACCATTCGGCAGGGAAATTATAAGGGCATTATCTTTACCGGCGGTCCCAATTCCGTGTATGACCCGGCCTCGCCCCATTACACCCCGGAAGTGCTGGAGCTGGGCGTGCCGGTGCTGGGCATTTGCTACGGCTGCCAGCTGATGGCATGGACGCTGGGCGGCAAGGTAGAGACGGCGCCGGTGTCCGAGTACGGCAAGATCAAGTTGACCGTGCTGGGCGGCAGTGTGCTGCGGGATGTGCCCCAGGACTCCACCGTTTGGATGAGCCATACGGACTATATCGCCCAGCCCCCGGCGGGCTTTACCGTCACCGGTAAGACGGCGGACTGCCCCTGTGCGGCGATGGAGAACCCGGAACGTGGCCTGTATGCAGTGCAGTTCCACCCGGAGGTGACCCACACCACCTATGGTAAGGAAATGCTTCATCATTTCCTGTTTGATGTTTGCGGTTGCTCCGGCGACTGGCAGATGGATAATTTTATCGAAAAGACCGTAGCTGCGCTGCGTGCGCAGATTGGTGACAAAAAGGTGATTCTGGGCCTGTCCGGCGGCGTAGACTCCTCCGTGGCAGCGGGCCTGCTGTCTCGCGCGGTGGGCAAGCAGCTTACCTGCGTGTTTGTGGACCAGGGCTTAATGCGCAAGGACGAGGGCGATTTTGTAGAAAAGACCTTTACTTCCTTGTTTGATATGAATTTTGTGCGGGTCAACTGCCAGGAGCGCTTTTTGCAGGCGCTGAAGGGTGTCACTGACCCGGAGCAAAAGCGCAAGATCATCGGCACCGAGTTCTTTAATGTGTTTTGGGACGAGATCCGCCACCAGGATGAGCTGGGCTACTTTGCCCAGGGCACCATTTATCCAGACTGCATTGAGTCCGGCAAGGGGGATGCGGATACCATCAAAACCCATCATAATAAGGTAAAGATGCCGGAGGATGTGCAGTTCCTGGGCTTGGTAGAGCCGCTGTGCGACCTGTTTAAGGACGAGGTGCGCAAGGTGGGTACCATGCTGGGCATTCCCAAGGAGCTGGTGTGGCGCCAGCCGTTCCCCGGCCCCGGTCTGGGCGTGCGAATCTTGGGCGAGATCACCGCGGATAAGATCCGGGTGCTGCAAGAGGCGGATTGGGTTCTGCGGGACGAGATGGCCAAGAATGGGTACGAGAAAGAGATGGCCCAGTTCTTCTGCGTGCTGCCCTGTGTCAAGACGGTGGGCGTGATGGGCGATCATCGCACCTACGATCACCTGGTGGCCATTCGTGCCGTTACCACGGATGACTTTATGACTGCCGATTGGGCGCGCATTCCCTATGATATTCTGGCTACTGTCAGCAACCGCATCACCAACGAGGTGGAGCATGTCAACCGCGTGGTCTACGACATCACTTCCAAACCGCCCGGTACGGTGGAGTGGGAGTAACGCCGCTATCTCGATAAACGCCATATTTATAAGGCATTTGAGAACTTTGCAACCCAAAATGGCAACATTTTGGCAACAATATAATATTCACAAAAGATTAAGAGCTATCAGACATCAAGTCCGATAGCTCTCATTATATTTAATATATAATTAAATTAGAAAACGCCAATGAACAAAATAATCTTTCTAACTTTAAATTGCGATTTCAATAATAAATTCCAACTAAAAAACGCATTAAGTAACAAGCAATACTTATATCCAGTTTATCTAAAACATTTATATAAAACTTAACAATCAATTATTTGTTTGTTTTTTTGGAAGTGTTACAAGCATTACGGTTCCATTTTTGTCGCTCTTTTCAGCTTTTACCGTACCGTTGTGCAAAAGTACAATTTCCCATACAAGTGATAGTCCAAGACCTACACCGCCGTATGCTCTGCTACGAGATTTATCAACACGGAAAAATGGTTGAAAGATACTTTCTCTGTACTGCTCGGGTATACCATAACCGTTATCTTTAACTCGTATATAAAGCTGATTATTCTTTTCGTCAACAGTTATAATTACAGAAGCGTTTTCTCTGTTGTAGCGTATTGCGTTTTCAGTTAAATTGAATAATAAACGATAAATTAAGGTGTCACTGCCTATCATCCTACCATTGCCGTTGTATTCAAGGCGAATATTCTTTTTTTCTGCAAGGGGAGCAAGGTCGGTAAATATTTCTTCAATCATAGGGGCAATTTCTATTGTATCTTTGCACTCGACTGTACGAAGCTCACTCATTTCAAGCAGAGTTTTTGTCATTTGTGACATTCTTTCGTTTTGCTCTTGTAGCAGTGCAAGAAATTCTGCTGTATCGTTGCTCATATTTGGGTGCTCAACAGAAAAAAGTTCAATTTGTGCTTGAGTTAAGGCAAGTGGTGTTCTTAACTCGTGCGCTGCATTTCCTGTGAATTGCCGTTGAGCAGTAAAACCGTTGTCGAGTCGGTCAAGCATATTGTTAAAGGATTGACAAAACTGTTTGAATTCAGGCAAAACATCGGCGCTTATTTTCATATCTGCCAAATTGTTGGGCTGTACATTCTCTACTTGAGAGGCAAAACTTTTTAACGACTTTAAAGCACGACCACTGACAAAATATGCAAGTATACCACCAAGTACGCTTACGGCAATTGTTATGTACCAATTAGTCGTATTGAATGAAGCTTGTGCACCACTGATAATAATGGTAAGCTCACGGTCGAGATTTTCATTTTCCGGATTAAATGCACTCGGTTTGCCTTTATCAATTTCACTATATGCTGATATTCCGCTGCCTATTGAATCCATATATCGTTTGCCTGAAAAACCGATTAAACAATTCATTAGCACACAAGTTATGCAAATTAAAACGGTGGTCATTAAGGTTATTCGCCATTGTAAAGAAAGTTTTTTCACTTTTTCTCCTCCATTACATAACCCTCGCTTATACGGTTGTGAATAGGGTCATAGCCTAATGCATTACGAAGCTTTTTTCTTAATGATGAAATGTGCACTCTTATTGAGTTGCTGAAATTGTCAACACTGCTGTCCCATACGTGTTCAATCAACTCCTCTTGACTGACAGGTCTGCCTTGATTCAACATTAGATATTCAAGTATTCCTGTTTCCTTGCGAGTTAAAGATAATTCTTCATCATTTACATCTGCTTTGCGTGTTTTTGTGTTAAATGAAAGATTTGAACATTTTAAAACAATATCGTTTTGAGTGAACTTTCTAAGGGTAAGGTTTCGTATTCTTGCCGAAAGCTCATCTAAGTGAAATGGTTTTGTTAAATAATCATTTGCACCTTCATCTAATCCTAAAACCTTGTCTGCAACCTCACAACGGGCCGATAAAATTAAAACCTTTGTGTCAATGTCTGTTTGCCTCAGAGTTTTCAATACGGTCATTCCGTCAACATTAGGTAGGTTTAAATCGAGCACAACAAGGTCGAAACTTTCAACACTAAGCATATCTAATGCCTTTTGACCGTCATAGCAATAATCAACACTGTAAGCAAGACGCTTAAGACTTCTTACGATTGTGTCACAAAGAGCAACCTCGTCTTCAACAACTAAAATATGCATAAATATCTCCTGTCACTTGGAAAAATATCTTTATTATAGATTATAACATAAAAAAATAAAATCTATGTTAAATTTCTTTCTTAACAAGGATTTTATATCGCTCGTGATATAATAAGGCAAAAAATGAAGGGAGTGGTTAAATTGTTCAAAGTAAAAAAAGCAATATCTCAAATCGGTTTCCTTGCTGCCGGAGTGGTTATGCTGTGCTATGGAGCAATGCGTGGTGAGGCAGACACTGTGCTTAGTAAAGCAATAAGATTATGCTTGGAGTGTATTGGAATTGGATAAAAGAAAAAAGAATGTTTCAAAGCTTGTAAGCCGTTTTCGTACTTGTATTCAGGCAGGTGCAACGCTTTTGACAAATATTCATTTACCTAATTTTTTTAAAGGCGGAATATATCAGGGCAATGGCAAGGCTGTGTGCGTACCGGGGCTAAATTGCTACTCTTGTCCTGCTGCGTCGGGTGCGTGTCCAATCGGTTCGTTTCAGGCTGTTGTAGGCTCATCAAAATTTAAGTTTTCCTACTATGTAACAGGATTTTTAATTTTGCTTGGCGTGTTGCTTGGTCGATTTATTTGTGGCTTTTTGTGTCCGTTTGGTTGGATTCAAGATTTGCTTCATAAAATACCGTGTAAAAAGCTTTCAACAAAAAAACTAAAGCCTTTAACATATTTAAAATATGTCATCTTGCTGTTGACGGTTGTATTGCTGCCTGTACTTGTGGTTAATGATGTTGGAATGGGCGACCCGTTCTTTTGCAAATATATATGCCCACAGGGTGTGCTTGAGGGTGCAATTCCATTGTCTGCTATTGATGAGGGTATACGCTCGGCTTTAGGAAATAAATTTATTCAAAAGCTTATTATTTTGATTATTGTAGTTGTACTGAGTGTGGTTTTCTATCGTCCGTTTTGCAAGTGGATTTGTCCACTCGGTGCTTTTTATGCATTGATGAACAAGGTGTCGTTGCTTGGCATAAAGGTTGATGAGCATAAATGCGTGTCTTGTGGCAAATGCGCAAGAGCGTGTAAAATGGATGTTGATGTAATAAAAACACCAAACAGCACTGAGTGTATTCGTTGTGGTAAGTGTATAACTGCTTGTCCTACGGATGCACTAAGCTTTCACTACGGATTTGGTATGCCTGAAAAAAATCTTTGCAACACTGTAAAAGAAAATAACAAAACAGATATGAAAACAAATAACAAAAAAGATATAACAACGGAGGAATAATAATTATGAAAAAATCAAAAATATTAACTATACTTATGGTTTTAGTGCTTATGGTTAGCCTTTTTGCTTGTTCAACAACTAAAAATAACGACAAATCTAAGTCAAATAATACGGCTGATATTTCATCTTTAATGAAAAGTGAACCAAGCGATTTAGAGGACGCAACTGCACTTTATCAAAAGCTTATGCAAAAAGAAAATGAAATTTTATCAAGTAATTCACAGCTTTGGGAAAAAGTGTTTATGTCAGCAAATAAGGACTCTTCTAAGATTGAAGACGGAACAAATTATGGCGACTTTTTGCTCAATACTATTGAAAACGGTAAAGATAACTTTACCGCAGATGAGTTGAAAATTCTTAAAGACGGTGCAAATCAAATTAAAGAAATTGAGGGTAAACTCACAATTTTAGAACAAAAATATCCGGGCTGTGGCAGTAAGCCGAGCGAGGGCGAAAGTGTTGACGCTGAAAGTTCAGGTATGGCAAGCAACAATAGCAAACTTACTAAGTTCCCAAGCTTTAAGGGTAAGGACCTTGACGGAAATGATGTTAACAGTGATGACATCTTCTCATCTAACAAAGTAACTGTTATTAATTTTTGGTTTACTACTTGTAATCCTTGTGTAGGCGAACTTGGCGATTTGGAAAAGCTTAATAAAGAACTTGCACAAAAAGGTGGTACCGTTATAGGTATTAACTCATTTACTCTTGGCGGTGACAAGACTGCTATATCTGAGGCTAAGGATGTTTTGACCAAAAAAGGTATTACCTACAAAAATATTTGGTTTGATTCAAACAGTGAGGCCGGAAAATTTGCTTCAGGTCTTTATTCATATCCAACAACGTATGTAGTTGATAAAAACGGAAATATTGTAGGTCAGCCAATTGTTGGTGCAATAACTTCATCATCACAAGCAAAGCAACTTAATAAACTTATTGATCAAGCAATTGAAAACAGTAAAAAATAAAGATTTTAAATATCTCGGTTCGGGGGTGCAGACATATTCTTGGACTGTTTAAACAGCGAATCCAAGACGATGTCTGTACTTTACCGGGCTCTTAAATCCCAGAGATTGTTTCATACTTTGGTGTTATACCGGATGATATAATTATTAATTTCATCTATAAA
>UMLM01058729.1_pt1 | contig 11207 bp, 10 predicted proteins | sample 1966571 | NCBI WGS metagenome assembly UMLM01 (sample SAMEA4836203, study PRJEB28245) | human gut metagenome | biome: gut microbiome; material: fecal sample | place: Denmark | collected 2008 | reverse complement strand
TCATATGTTAATCACCTTCTTTAAACATATATTCAAAATAAGCTTCTTTAAAAGATTTAGCATAACTTCTTGCGATGGGAACTTTCTTGTGTGTTTTTGTTTCAATTTCTATAGAATTAAAATGATCAATAGCAGGCATATGAACTAAGTAACTTCGATGACATTTATAAAATGCATCATTTGTAGTTAATTCATTACTACAATGAACAAAAGTATCTAAAACTTCTAGACATTCACCATCATTTAAACAAAATAAAACTTTTTTATTTTGTGCTTCAACACATTCAATCAAATGATAATAAATTTTACGATATCCTTTATCTGTTTTAACAATAATAGATTCAGGTTCATAATGAAATGCTTGTTTACAATCATTTAAAAGAGAGCATAGTTTTTCATAAGTTGTAGGTTTTAAAAGATATCCACTTGCTTTAACATCATAAGATTCTAAGGCAAATTCAGGAGAAGAGGTTAAAAAAATAATTTTAACGACAGAATCATTTTTTCTAATTTCATGAGCTGTTTCCATACCATTTAATAAAGGCATTATAATATCTAATAAGATAACTTCGATATGACTTTTTTGATAACTATTAATTAAAGCATCCCCATGATTAAAAAGATAAATAGAAACATCTTCATGATGTTCCTTTCCCCATTTTTCTATCATTTCTTTAACTTGATTCATATATAAAAGATCATCATCACATATTGCTATATTCATATACATCACCTAATACTATTTTATCAAAATAAAAACACTTCTTATATACATTTCACACCCTAAAAACGACATTTCGCGCCAATTATAAAAAATAACAATTAAAAAAAGTAAAATAAAAGCATAGGAGGAAATGAATAATATTCAAAGAAAGGGGATAGGGAAAATGAAAATATATAAGAAAGTAATAGCATGTATACTGACATTAATGATGTTCTTTGCACAAATGCCAGTCAACGTATTTGCGGCTAATCAAAAGAATAATATACCACTTGATATTGTCTTGGTTTTAGATGTTTCAGGGAGTATGGAAGATCCTATAACTTCAACTGATACTACTAAAAGGATTAAAATTTTAAAAGATTCAATTAATCAATTTATTGAGGAATTTGCTAAAAATAATTCAAAACAGAGTGATGAAAAATATCAAAGTAGAATTTCGATTATTAAATTTGCTGGAGATAAATCAGATAAAGTAGGGAATGATACCTATACTGAAAATAGATATAGATATAATTATACGCAAATTATGAATGATTTCTTTACTGCCACAAATGACAATAAAGCAAAGTTAGAAGATGTTGTAAATAGCATTAGTCCTGCAGGGGCAACACGTTCAGATTTTGCAATGGAATTAGCATTAAAACAAATTAATCAAAGTAAAAATGATGAAAGTAGAAAAGATGCCAAAAGAATTGTTTTTTTTGTAACGGATGGTCAGCCAACGACTTTGAATAATTTTGATGATGATGTCGCTAATAGAGCTATTACAGCATCAGAGGAAATAAAAAAAGATGCAGAAGTTTATACATTTGGAATGTTTTCTTTAACTGATCCATCTATTACTGGACATGTAGGAAGTGGTAGTTGGTCAGATGCAGAAAAGTTTAATGCTTATATGCATGGAGTTTCTAGTAATTACTCAGATGCCCAAAGTTATAAAAACTTAGGAACTAGAGCAGAAAATAGTGCTTATTATATGGGAGCTAAAAGCTCAAAAGAGGCTACAGCAATATTTGATAGTGTTATAGCTAAATTATTAAGTATGACATATGCTGGTGCAGATTATACAGATGTAGATGCAGCTATTAAAAGAGCAAATTCACTTAATAAAGATAATTATAAAGATTTTTCAAAGGTAGAGGATGCTATTAACGCAGTCAATCGTGATAAAGATATTACTGAACAAGAGGTTGTTAATGGTTATGCTAAGGCTATTAATGAAGCAATTGATCAATTAGAATATAAAGCTGCAGATTATACAGAAGTAGATAAAGCTATTGAAAAAGCAAATAAACTTAATAAAGATAACTATGAAGATTTTTCAAAGGTAGAAGATGCTATTAAAACAGTTGTACGTAGTAAAAATATAACACAACAAGATGAAGTAGATGCAATGGCAAAAGCCATCAATGATGCAATTGGTGCATTAGTATTCCAATTAAAAATCAAATACAATTCTAATGGTGGAACAGGAACAATGGCTAATCCAGCTATTGAATTAGATAAAGAATTTACTTTCCCAAAATGTGAATATGTTGCTCCAAATGGAAAACATTTTAAAGGCTGGCAAGTAGACAGTACTATTTATAAAGTAGGAGATCCAAGAGTATTTACTAAAGATGATCAAAATAAGGAAATTAAAGCAGTTTGGGAAGAACATACTTTTGATCAAAAATTAAAAGAAGTCAATGGAGTAAGTACTTTAAAAGACAAAGCAACATGTACAACAAATGCTATCTATTATAAAAGCTGTACTTGTGGTCAAGTAAGTACTACAGAAACATTTGAAGATAAAGATACAAAATTAGGACATGAATATACAAAACAAATAAAAGATGAAAAATACTTAAAATCTCAAGGAAGTAACTGTCAAGAACATGATGCATATTGGTATGTATGTTCAAGATGTGATGCTAGTGCTAAAGATGATGAAAATGCACAAGATAAGTATTATGAATCTGCAGAAGTAGGAAATCATGTGTATGATCAAGAAGTTGAAAGTAGTGAATATTTAGCGACTCCAGCTACTTGTATGACACCTGCTAGATATTATAAGAGTTGTATTTGTGGAGCAAAAGGTACAGAAGCATTTGCAGCACCAGGTACTCATTTAGGACATGCTTATATAGAAGTTAAGAATCCACAATTTTTAAGAGAAAAAACAACTAATTGTAAGGAACACGATACATATTGGTATGTATGTTCAAGATGTGGAAAAACATCAAAAACAATCAATAAATATTATGAAGATAAGGATTCTAAAGGAGAACATATATCAAGTGATTGGATCATTGATCAACAACCAACAGTAGCTAAAGAAGGATCAAAACATAAAGAATGTACAGTATGTAAAGAAGTGTTAGAAACAGAAAAGATTGCTAAGTTAGAAAATGTGAAAACTGAAACAAAGAAAGAAGAAACAGCTTCTAAAAAAGAAACAAAAGTAGAAAGTAAAAAAGCTGTAACAACAGGAGATAATACAAATAGTATTGTGCCAATGGCTTTACTAGGTATAAGCTTATTAGGAATTTACATTATTGTAATGAAAAAATATGTTCGTTAGAAAGTAAAAGAGAGAAGACTTGGTTCTTCTCTTTTTGTTATTTATATATTTTATATAAAATAAGTGCAATGATTGCAGTGATAATATCCGCAATCATTTGACTACTAATAATACCATAATATCCAAAAATATTTGATAAAAGAAGAAGACAAATTGCAAAAACAATACCTTGTCTACCTATTGAAAGTAATAATGCAGGAAGTGCTTTTCCTTCTGATTGAAATAAAGTTGTAAAGACAAGAATAATCCCTACACAAGGAGAAGATAAAAGCAAAAATCTTAACATCAATGTTCCAGCTTGAATAATAGAAGGATCATTCATAAATATTTTAATAAATGATGATGTAAATAAAGCTAAGATAGTAGATGTAATAACTGCAAAAGTAATTTCTACAAATAAATCAAACTTAATAATTTCTTTTAAACGTTTAGTATTATGTGCACCATAATTATATCCAAGTAAAGGTTGTGCACCAAAAGCAAAACCAATCATGACAAGTAAAACAATCATATTGATTTTTAAAACAATTTCTATAGCTGCTACTTTGTCATTTCCATAAGTAACTAAATAATTGTTTGTCATCGCTATCGCAAAGCTAGACATTAAATTTGTAATAGAGGCGGGGATACCAATTGTAAAAATAGAAATGACTTCATTTTTAGTAATATGTGTATGTTTTAAAGAAATTGATAATTTCTTACTTTTCTTTAAAGTAAGATAAATAAAAACAAGGTCAGATGCAAAATAACCAATAATGGTTGCGATAGCTGCACCACCAGCTCCCATGTTTAAATAGAGAATAAAAATAGGATCTAAAATCATATTGATAATTGAACCAGTAATTGTTCCAATCATTGATTCTGTAGCTAATCCTTCTGTTCTCATGAGATTACTAGGAGTCAAGGAAACGATAATTAAAGTTGCTCCTAAAGCCATATAAGTATAATATTGGCTGGCATAAGGAAGTGTTGCTTGATTTGTTCCAAGGATTGTTAAAATTGGTTTTCTAGCAATCATCATAATAAGAGAAACTAAGATACCACAAACAATAGCTCCATAGAAACAAAAACCACTGACGTTCTTTCCTTCTTCATCTTGTTTTTGTCCAAATAAACGAGAAATAACAGAGCTACTTCCAATACCAAAGATGTCTCCTAAAGCTATCATTAAAGTAAAAATAGGCGCACATAAAGAAACACCAGCAACAAGATTTGTATTTTGTGTCTGTGCTACAAAAAATGTATCAACCATATTATAGACTAAAGAAATAACCATGCTTAATACAACGGGTAAAGCAAGTTTAAAGTATGCTTTAGATATAGGCACTTTTTCAAATAAATCATTATTATTCATATAAATCTCTCTCTTTCTAGGGAAGTATAACAAAATGATTTGTCAATTATTGTGACATGTGACACAATAGAGGTATGAAAAAGATCTATGATAAAAATTTAATAAATAAAGTAAAAGAAGAATATAAAATAGACAATTATTTTTCTAAGGAATATGAATTTATAGGGATTGAATATGAAGAAGATGAAACAATGATCAATCCTTTAAAAAAAACACAATATATTCAATTTGTATTAGAAGGAACGTTATTGATTTCTTTTATTGATCAAGAGGGAAGACAAACTGTAGTTTCTCAAAGTGAAGAATTATGTATTTTAGGTGATATGGAATTTGTTGATGATTTAAATCCGATGTTTTTTGCGGAAGCAAAAACAAAGGTCAAAACGTTGGCGCTATCTTTAAAAGATAATAAAGAAAAGCTTAATCAAGATATAAAATTTCTACATACACTTTTAAATTCAATCGCTTCTAAATTAAAACAATCATCAACCAATCAATTTGTTTATCAAAGTATTGAAGAACGTTTTTTATATTATTTGAAATATTATTGTTATGGTTCATTAAAAAGCATTGAAGAAGCCACAAATTATCTTCATTGTAGTCGAAGACAATTACAAAGAATCTTAAAGAAGCTTTGTGATGAAGGAAAAATGATTAAAGAAGGTAAAGGAAAGTATAAAATAAAGGGGTGAAATTTTTCACCCCTTAAAATTAAGCCTTTAACATTTTGTTAGCAAGTTTTTTAGCCACAACGACTAATAAAACAGCAACTGCAGCAAGAATAGCTGAACCAATGAATCCCATCACATAAGATCCTGTAGCATCAAAGAAACTTGCGGAAATCTTAGGACCAACGAAAGCCCCAATACCATAACCAATAAAGATCAAACCATAGTTTCTATTATAATATTTAGAACCAAAGATTGTTTTAACCATTGGTGCGAAAACAACAAGTAATCCACCAAATGAGAAACCAACTAAAGCAATACATGCGACAAAATATGCAAATGAATGAGCTACTGTTAGCATAAGCATTGAAATACCATTTAAAATCAAGACAAGAATTAAAGAATTCCATCCTTTTAACTTATCATAAATAACACCAAATGATAAACGACCAAACATATTAAATAAAGTCATTAAACTTACACATAAAGCCGCATCCATCGCTGATAAACCAATTTGAGTTTGAGCAATTGGTGATGTTGCAGAAACCATCATTGTTCCAGCAGCATTAGCGAAAATAAACATTACTAATAATACCCAGAAGATTGGAGTTTTAACCATTTGAGGAATATTATAATCTTTTGTATGTAATTCTTTGCTTTGTTGTGCACTTGGTACCCAACCTTCAGGAGTCCATCCATCAGGACAAGGAACAATCATCCAAGCAACAGCTCCGACACCGATTAAGAATACAACACCTAAAATTTTACAAGCCATTGGTGCTCCAAAGTTATCAATTAACATTTGAGCGATAGGTGACATAATGAAAGGTCCACAAGCAGCTCCAGCTTGAACTAAACCAGAGATAGAACCACTTTTATCTGGGAACCATTTTAATGCTGTTGGTAAACATGCAGGATAAATTGTTCCAGCACCAGCACCAGCAATGACACCATAAGCAATATATAAGAATGGAATAGATGAAGCAAAACCAGTTAAGATCCATCCTCCAGCAAATAAAACTAAACCAATATAAATAGCTACTCTTGGTTGTAATTTTTCAGCTAAAATACCACCAAGGAAACCTACTGCACAGTAGATAAACATATAAATTGTGTATGCCATTGAAAAATCTGAATTACTCCATCCAAATTGATTACAAAATGGCAAACAGAATAAACTAAAGAAGGCAGTGGCAGAAGTGAATAAACTTTGAATCCAAACTCCCGCAAAAACACGCCAACGTGTTGCTTTTGTAATTTTCATATTCTCTTTTCTCCCTTTATTATTGTAAAGTACCTAAATCAAGTGGGACACCTTGTCCATTAAATTTACCAGCTTCTCTACTAGTTCCTAACCAGTAAACCATACTAGCGATATCTTCTACTTCAAGGAATGGAACTCCTGCATACATTTCTTCAACAGATTTGAAATCTTTACCAGTTAAATCATTAATGAATTTAACATAATCCATTGTTTCACACATTGGAGTTTTAACTTTAGTAGGACATAAAGCATTAACGATTATTCCTTTAGACCCCACTTCTTTAGCAAGAGTTTTAGTTAATCCTAAAATACCCCATTTACTCATACAATAAGTAGCTAATTGAGGAGTACCATATAAACCAGAAGTTGATGAAATATTAATAATACGACCAAATCTTTGTTTTAACATATATTGAGCAGCATATTTATCAGTACGCCAAGTACCAATTAAGTTAATATCCATTACTTTTTCAACTTGTTCATCAGTTAATTCCCAAGTATAACCGAAGTTAATAACACCAGCATTAGCAATCACAACATCTAAACGACCAAATGTTTCCCATGCTGAAGCAAATAATGCTTCCATATCTTCAGTAGAAGTAATGTTTGCTTTTTTAGCTAAAACTTTTGCTCCTTTTGCTTCACAATTTGCAATTGTTTCTTTAAATGCTTCATGAGATGGATCTAACATATCAGCCAAAACAACATTAAATCCGTTTTCAGCATATTTGTAGGCATGAGCACGACCTTGTCCCATTGCTCCACCTGTAATAAGAACAACTTTTTTTTCTTCCATAATTTTTCTCTCCCTTTGTTATTTATTTAACATCACATGTTATTTTTTTAACAAGGTCATTTTAAACTCTCAAACGATTTGAGAGTCAAGGGGGTAAAAAAGTATCAAATAAGGTCAAAAAAGAGGAAAATATGTTATAATTTGGTGAAAACTTTAAAACAATTTGAAGGTTGGGGGATTATGTACAATACTTATACAATAGGAGAACTTGCTAAAATACTAGGAATTACAGCTGAAACAATTCGTTATTATGAAAGAAAAGGAATCATTGCGCCCATCCATGATCAAGAAACAGGATATCGCTATTATACAACTTGGGATCTTCATATGCTGATTCGTGCACGTTGTTATCTTGGCTTTGGATTATCAATTGAAGAAACAGCGGGAATACTCCAAAGTAAGTCTTTAGAAGAAATTGATGATTTATTAGAAGAACAAGAACAAATCATTCAAAAGAATATTATTTATCAAATGAATTTATTAAAAAGACTACGTACCAATCGAAAACTCATTAGTCGAAGTGAAAACTTAAACTTTACTTTACAAAAAAGACCAGGAATCTATCGTATTGATACACAAAAATGTTATACGATAGATTTAAAGAAAGAAGAACGTGAAGAACTTAAAGAATTTTGTCAAAAAATACCATTTGTTTTTTCTACGGCACTTTTTCCTAAAGAACATATTGAAAATGAAAATAAGGAATTCTACTATGGAATAGGGGTAGAGGAAGAATTTGCGGGAGTACTTGATATCAAGGAAAGTGAATATGTTCATTACTATCCTGAACAGTTATGTCTTTATATGTGCGTTCCTTCTCGTTCGAGTCAAATACTGACATATGAGGTTTTACAGCCCGCCTTTGATTATATGGAAAAAAATAATCTCCAACTCGCAGGAGATGTGATTTCTCAAGTGGTTTCAATGTGGAAACCAGAAGAAGAATATTTTAATTATCATAATATTTGGATTCCCATCAAATAAAAAAGCAATTTCGACCGAAATTGCTTTTTATCTTGTTCTTTGTAATGATTTTTTAAGAATAGAATCATCGATAAAGCGAATATATGTTTCTAATGTCTTTTGTCCATAAGTAAAACGTAATTTTGTTTTCTTTGGATAAGTGACTCTTTTAATTTTTCTATAATCAAATAAAACACGACCAATTAAAACTTGTTTTTGTCCAAAGAAAATAATCCATTGAATCATTAAATAGAAAACAAAAGAATAAATTGTGAAAGCATTTAATGGTAAATAAACACTATCAACATCGCCACTTAATAAATGCGTAATCATGTAATAAATACAATAAACAAGCATTACTAAATAAATAACAATAATGATTGCATAGAATATTTTTCCTTGCATGTTTAAACCACAAACCATGGTATCATCTTTCTTCTTTGTTTTAATAATTGTAGCTACGAAATTAATGACAAGATAAGTAATCCACACTAAAATAACAGCTACTAAAATAGGTAATAAATATTTTAAATCTCCCATAAAAGACGCTCCTTTAAATAATTACCTTATTATTATACAAGAAAAAACAAAAATAGTATAGTAGGAAAAATACCTATTAATAAGGTAAATATGTTACAATGATAAAAAAGGAGAACACAATGGAAATTACAAAGGAAATATTAGAAAGTATTTTAGATGCTTATAGTTATGAAATTGTTTTTGTTGATCGACAACATATTGTGCGCTATATGAATAAAACAGCTAAAGAAAGATATGGTGAGCGTGTAAAAATCAATCAAAGTTTATTTAATTGTCATAGTGAAAACTCTAAAGTTAAAATTGAAGAATTTTTAAAAAGAGCCGATGCTGGTGAAGATGAAATGTTTGAAACTTATAATACTAAAACAGGTGAAAGAGAATTCTTTGTACCTGTTAGAGATTCTAATAAACACGTCATTGGTTATTTTGAAAGACATGAGATGCCTTGGGATGAAAGCAATCCTAAAGTTCCTGTAACTGAATATTGGAAACATAGAAGATAGCTTTGCTATCTTCTAATAGTTTCTAGCATAATATTCATCAAAAGTTAGACCACTTTTTTCTATTTTTTGGGCTAGGTCTTTTCCTACATAACGAATGTGCCAAGCTTCATAACTATACCCTGTTAGTTCTTCTTTATCTTTTGGATAACGTAAGATAAAACCATAATTACTTAGTTGGCTTAAAAACCAAGAATATTGAGGGTGATTTTCGACTTCTTCATATTTATATTGATCTAAAGCAATATCTAAGCCTAACCCCGTTGTATGTTCACTATGGCCGGGACGTGAACAAGTTTCATCTGCTCTTTCTACACTATAAGTTTCTACCATATGATTATAAATTTCTTTTTGCCAGACTGTTGAACGATAGCCTGAAGTCACATACAGTTCAAAACCTTTATTTATACAAGCTTGTTTTAAAGCTTGAAAATCATCATAAACCACTTTTCTAGCAGTATGTTTACTATAAGAACTTCCATAAGTACCTGCGTTTGTATTTATTTCAACAAGATCACTCGGTTCATAGGTTTCATCTAATTGATAATATTTATTAACAATTGTATTTAAATCATTAGGATGTTCTTGTTTGATGATTTTTCCATAAAAATCAAAATCACGATTCATATTTACAAGTGTAATAACTTCTTTTTTACTTAGATCTTGGTGTGCTTTTTGGTAGGTATCATATCTTTCTTTATATTCTTGATGATAAAAACTTATTTCAGGTGTTTGTTTCTTTTTTACCATTTTTACTTCCTGAGTATTCTTTTTAGGAAAGAAAAAACCAATACCACCAACCATACAGATTATTAATATTAATAGACTTATTCTTTTCTTCATATAAACCTCACATTTCTATATCAATATCATCATTACTAATCATTTGTTTAACATAATTTTTGAATTCTTTAATGATATCAGCTTGATCTTTTAAAATACTATGTTGACTAGCAAGAGTAGAAGTATATTCTTTAAGTGAATAAATAGTTACAACATTATCATTATAATGATTGACAAGAGGAACATATTGAATATTTTCAATACTGATTTCATCTTCTTTTTTAACAAAATCAAAACATACCATTCCTTCTAACTGATTATAAACATCTTTCATCGTACTTAAAAAATTACCTAAAGAATAAATAACAAGTGTATGATTGATTTTTTCAATAGGTTGAATTAAATGAGGATGATTTCCAATTACAACATCAACACCTAAATCAGCAAAATAATGAGCATATTCTTGTTGTAAATCAGATAATTCACTATGTCCTTCTTTCCCCCAATGAACAGCTACAATAACTACATCACTTTGAGCTTTAGCGTTGTTTACATCTTCTTTAATTTGTTCCTTATTTAATTGTCCTAAGATATAAGGATACGTTTTTAATTGTTTTTGAATAGATTTATAGTTGGTTGTTTCATTAACACCAAAAGTATAAGCTAAAAGACTAAAACGAATTCCGTTTTTTTCAATGACTCTTATTGTTTGCCGGTCTTCTTGATTTTCATATAGCCCAGAAAAGAGAATATCGGAATGTTGTTTCCAAATATGTGCAGATGATATCAAAGCATTTTTTCCTAGATCCATGGAATGATTTGTAGCACTAGAAACCATATTAAATCCTGTATCTTGTAGATCATTAATTAAAGATTCAGGAGAATTAAAATTAGGATAACCTTTAATTCCATAAGAATCACCAGCAATCAAAGTTTCTTGATTAATATAAGCTAAATCATGATCAGAAATATATTTTTTTATATTTTGATAACAAGGTTTAAAATTATAAGTTGTATCATTTCCCTGTTTTAAGGCATATTGATAAACATTT
>UMLM01035053.1_pt1 | contig 11329 bp, 9 predicted proteins | sample 1966571 | NCBI WGS metagenome assembly UMLM01 (sample SAMEA4836203, study PRJEB28245) | human gut metagenome | biome: gut microbiome; material: fecal sample | place: Denmark | collected 2008 | reverse complement strand
CCTTACTTCGGAGACATTGAGCTGCAGAGCAGTATGAGGAATGTCTCCCCCGATTTCATGTTGAATTTTTCATTTTTACACTGGTTAAGTTGTTGTTATTTATAAGAACTTATTACTCTCTACTGGTGTCAGACGACATAATCTCTTCTGCCCAGTTATATTTATTTTATTCCTTGCGTTACGAATTTACGCAAATCAATTTTCTTCTTATTCAGGTCTTTAACCACTTCTGCCCCTGCCCCAAAGATTTCTTCATATTGTCTTTTCAGATTTTTTATGAGTGCAAGTCTTTCGTCTCTATCTGTGATATGTTTTTTAGATTTGTAGTTGTCGACAGCCTCATATTCAAAATGAAGATAATGACCTATAATGTAGCAAAATTTTGCAATGGTATCAAACTTTATTTTAGAATCGAAATTTAGGAACTTTCGAATCGTATCATAAGAGACATGAAACTCCTTCACGATTGATTTTCGAGGAGAAATATCCTCACCAATCATGATACTGAGAAGAGATCCAATCCTCTCTATATATGATAATCTCACCAATCTAACAGCCGGAGATTCTGAATTTTCTATTTCTTTTGCTTCTTCAACCATTGCTAATTTCATTTTGTTCGTGTAAAATTAACAATAATCGTTGGAACCCGCAAGCGTTTTACGTCCCCTTAGGACGTAAAAAGAGTACTACTTTTTTAATGATTCTCAGAAAAGTATACAAAAAAAGGGAAAAAGTGAGCAATTTACGTTACTCGCCTTCTTCCCCTTACTTTTACAAATTTACGGTAGGTGCATCGCTCTGCACAATCCTTATTTCGTCACTGCATCATACAATGCCTGATAGTCTGTGACAACATCATAAATGTAACCATTCTCGCTGATGGCAGCAAAATGCTTGCGGGCACACGCTATCTTGCTTCCCTCGATACCGCGTAGATGTGAACCCTGGAGATCATTACCCTTGGTTTCTGCCACAAAATACACATGCTTCACGCTGCCTTCACGGAATGCCACAGCCCAGTCGGGATTGTATTTGCCCATAGGCGTGTTGATGTAGAAACCACGAGGCAGTTTGGTATAAACCACCACGTCATCTTGACGCTCCAGAGACTCAGCAAAGTTCTTTTCTACACCCATGCTGTCGAGCACTACCAGGTCGTAAAGCGATTTCTTCGATTCAATGGCATTGATGCCCAACTTGCCTCGCAGAGCATCCACCGTAAAGATGTCGGTAGAGAACTCATCATTCAGCTTCTCGTATGTAATACTCTGGATAACAGCAAGAGCCTTGCAGTCGTTGATAATCAGACCGGTCTTGATGATAAATTCCTCAGGATTCATCTTGAACATGCTGAATGTTTCCGGCTTGATACCCTTCAGAATTTCCACGATGGTCTTTCTTGTCAACCCCGTAGCAGTTACCAGCTGACCTATCAGGTCGTATGTCACTTCCTTGCCCACTGCTTCCGTTACATGGATGGTCCGGACATCGCCCTGATTCATGGCCACGCCCGCTTCAAGCGACTCCTTGTCTCTGATTTCATCCATCGAACCGCCTTCTACCACTATGCGGATTTCCGTAACCCTCAACTTTTCATCAAGTTCCTCGATGGCTTTCTTCACAAGACCAGAAGTTTCAAAGCTTACCTGATAGTAGGTGCGGCGGTTGATGCGCTTCCAGAGATTCTGGAACTCCTTCTTGGCAAAATTGTCCTTCTGCAACTTGGCGAGCTTAGGCTTTCTACCATTCTCCGGTCTTACAGCCGCAGGATCAAAGACGGTATCGAGGGCTGCTATAATGCCATCCCGCCAATCGTTAGCCTTCTCAAAATCAAGCCTGTCATTGCGCTTATCCTCAAAATACTGAGCGGTCAAAGCACCGTTATCATCCACATAATCTTTGCGGATGAGGGCATTATAGACAACTCTTGACTGATTGATATCAAACTTGCCATTGGTTCCATCTGCCATCGTATATGACCTGCCCTCGAAAAGATGGGCGGTGATAACGATTGGTCGGTCGGCACAGGCTTCAGCCATTTCCGTCTGCAGTTTCTTGGCGAAATCATCATAGCTCTCGCTGGCTATCACGGTGAGGATATTGGTATCAAACACATGGTCGCCCAATACATCCGCATCCTGGCGTTCACCCTTCTGATTCACGCAAAGGCGCATTCCTCGACCCACTTCCTGGCGTTTCTTGGTCTCATTGTCCGAGTTCTTCAAGGTGCAGATCTGGAACACGTTAGGGTTGTCCCAACCTTCCTTCAAGGCGGAGTGCGAGAAGATGAAGCGCACTGGCTCGCTGAGCGAAAGCAGACGCTCCTTATCCTTCATGATCAGGTCGAAGGCACGCTCTTCGTTCTCGCCCTGCCTTTCCTTCGATTCCACCGCCTTGCCCTTCTTATCCATGGAGAAGTAGCCCTGATGCACCTTGGATACCGCATTGCGAGGGTCTGAAAGATAGCGCAGATAGGCTTCATCCGTAAACGATGGCAGCATTTCTGAAAGCACTCGGTTATATTCTTCCTCAAACATCTTGGCAAACTTACCCTTGCTATCCTCGCCTTCATAGAGGCGATAGCTATCCACATGGTCGATGAAGAACAGACTGAGCACCTTGATATGCTGGCTGAACAGCTGGCGTTCACGCTCCAGATGGGTGCGGATGGTTTCACGAATCTGAATACGACGGATATAGTCTTCGTTCACACTGCCCACGGCATCGCCTTCATGGAGAGTCAAGCCATTGAGGAAGCGGACGATTCCCTGTCTGCCGTCTATGCGTTCTACGATGAAGTTGTTGTCATACTCAGCCAGTCCCCCACTCTGTTCCTTCAGGTTGAAGCGCTCATCCACGAGTTTGCTTACCTGTTTCGTTCCGGTCTGCGTCTTGATGTCGAAGCTGATGCGAGCCTGCGGATTGCCCTTGCCTATGACGATTTCCTCCAGATAGACGTAGCCGTTGGTGGCGGTACTTCCTATCTGTCTGATACCCTTCACCTCAATCTTCTTCACCAGTTTCTGGTTGTAGGCATCGATGGCATCCAGCTTATACACCATATTATATATATCACCCTTGCGGTGGGTGGCGCTATACAGAAGGGTAAAAAGCGGCTTGAACATGGCTATACCCTTACGGGTCTTGTTCTTCTTGTCCACACCCAGCACCGACTGAGGTTCATCGATAATCATGATAGGATGGGTCTGTGCAAGCACGTCGATAGGACGGCGGGAGCCGAACTCATCACGTCGTTCGAAGATGATGCGGGCTGCCTTATCAGGACGTGCGCCCTTACTCTTCTCCTCATTCATAGATGCGTTGAATGCCTGGGTATTGATAATCATCACGTGCATGCCTGCATCGCTGGCAAAGGCATCTATCTTACTGAGCTGCTTGGAGTTATACATAAAGTATTGCATGCGCTTGCCGTATTCCTGGGCAAAATGCTCCTGCATGCTCTCAAAACTCTTCAATACGCCTTCTCGGATGGCGATGCTTGGCACTACCACCACAAACTTGGTCCAGCCATAGCGGGCATTCAGCTCATACATGGTCTTGATGTAGGTATAGGTTTTACCCGTACCCGTCTCCATTTCGATGGTGAGGGCGGTACCTACGCCTTGCAGCTGCTGCAGCTGTTCTACAGGTTTCAGCCCCTGTTCTGTCTGTATGGCTCTTACATTCTCGCAGACGGCTTCCGGTGCGAGGATAACGTTCTTGTTGCCAAAGCCCTTTACCACAAAGAGGTCTTGATGAACTCCCTGGTCCACGATATGGTCACTCTGTCCGTCGCTTTTGGGCTGACCTGTAAAGGCATTAGCCACTGCCAGCGCCGCTTCGGTTTGGAAGCGTTGATGTTTATATCTGAGTTTCATAGGCTTAAATCACTCTAATATTCTTCACTACTTCCTGGTCGCTCCAATCCAGCTTCTGCTTGAAAGTTTCGTAGATATTTATCTTGTCGGCATCCTGGGCAAAGCAGCTGTCACGGAAAATGACACGCAAAGGCATCTTTTCTGCCATGGCCTTGACTACATCTTCTGATACGTTCTCGGCAAAGCAAGCCACGAGGTCGCCGTCGTTCACGGTATAGATGGTTTTGCCATCCACCACCTCCTGGGTCATAGGCAGAGAGAGCTGAACGCCCCAGTCGAGCATGCATCCAAAGAGCAGGTCGAGGTCGTTTCGGTCGGTCTTGATGTTGTTCAGAAACAGATCGAGCTGGTCTTGCTTGAATTCCTTTGGAGAACGATTTACATCCTCGTAATTGCCTTCGTCGAGACGGAAGACACGGAAACCGGTATCGAGGTCGGCAGTGGTAAGAGGAGATTCCTCCTTGATTTTCTTGCCGGCTCTTCTTATTCTTTCCTTGGCGATGTCCGGGATGGTGTTATAACCAGCCTTTCTTGCTTCGCTATCTTCTGGAGTTTCTTCAGGAAGCTGAACCATGATGAATTTACGGTTGCCGCCGTCTTCAGCGTTGAGTTGCATCACAGCGTGGGCGGTGGTGGCGGAGCCGGAGAAGAAGTCAAGGATGATATCTGATTCTTTTTTGGACAGAATCGTTGCACCAAGGACAAATTCCTTAAGTAAAGATACTGGTTTGGGATAATCAAAATATTTTTCCATTGACAATACCCTTAAATCATCTACGGCATTTTTATTGAGATGTTTTACTATCGTGTAGAATTTTGAGGTATCTTCTGCCACTTTTCTATATCTTCCAACTATATGTTTCCCATCTCTTGGGATTAACACATACTCTCCATTTGCTATGCCTTTGTCTATTTCATCTTTCTTGCTTTGTGTATAAAACTTTAGAATATCTTCATAATGACAAGTTCCATATTTTCCAAAAACTTCACGGAACCAATCTGTCTCTATCCAATAATCTTCACCATTTATATTTACTATTTTTCCTCGAATGTCTTTTGGACGACCAAGAGGGCGAACCATGTTTATATCTTTCGCAAAAACAAGAAGATAATCATGTCCAATTACAGCCCTTTTTGCCAAGCCACCACCTTCAGAACGAATAACAACAAATTGAGCTACAAAATTGTCTTCTCCAAATATCTCATTTCCGATATTCTTTAAATTTTGCGCTTCTTTATCATCAATTGACATAAAGATATATCCATCCTCTGTCAGCAACGATCTCGCCACCATCAATCTCGAATACATCATAGAGCACCAATCCGAATGAAAACGTCCATTCGAATCCATGTTCTTGATATATTTATTACCCAATTCATCTACTGAACCCGAAGCCTCAGCATACTCATCAGCAGACATCGCAAAATCATCATGATAAACAAAGTCATTACCCGTATTGTAAGGCGGATCAATATAGATCATCTTTACCTTACCCAGATAAGACTTTTGGAGAAGTTTAAGCACTTTGAGGTTATCACCCTCAATATAAAGGTTTTGGGTGTTGTCCCAATCCACACTATCCTCCTTTACGGGACGCAGTGTCTTCTTAATAGGCTCCAAAACTTCGGCACGAGCTGCCTGCTTGCCAACCCAGTTGAACTCGTATGCCTCAGGAGCATCTTCCACTGCGTTGTCACCAAGAAGCTGGCGAAGTACGTCAAAATTAATTACACGTTTTACCCCCCCGTACCAGGGGCGGCTACCTCCGTAAAGCACGAAGGCGCAATCTGATAAAGCGCATCCAGATTCAGCTGCGCTCCATCTGCCGACTGCAATTCCATTCTATTGGGTCTATCCATATTATCTATATTTTATAAATTATTCTTCATTTCTTTTTCCCATTCCGCAACCTTCTTCTTCAACGCCCGAGCCTCGTTGTTCAGCTCCAGCTGCCGGTTAAACTGCTTTTCAGTCCGAACCCGCTTCTGCAAGGCTGCAATCTCTTTCCTGCCCTTCTGTATCAAGGACTCCAGCTCCACCATGCGCTTGGTTTCCTCGCTACGGCTCGTGCCATAGCCGGAAATCACGCCTGCCATATTTTCATAGATGGCATCCATCGTAAGCCCCTGGATAGGCAAAGATAAATCTGCCTCACGGAGCCATTCCGAAGCGAAAGACTTCACTATCCTGAAGGTTCCAGCTGCAGCATCCAGCCATTCCTTATAGTTGAGCAGCAGCTTATACTGCCCCTCATATTCCAGAACAAACACCACGTGGCGAGGCATGTTCCTATCGATGAAGAGGAAGACATCATCCGGACAATCCTGTGACTTCAGCTGCGTAGAAAAGACCACAATCTCGTGAACCTCCTTGCCATCTGCCACATTGAGGGTGGAAGGAGCCAGCTTATAGAGCCACTTGATGGCCACCACATCATCTACGAAGTGCTGCTTCATCTTCGCATTCACTTCCAGATGCCGGTAGAAAGCGTTCTTGGGAACGGGCTTGCCTACAAACGTGGTTGGAGGATAATGTAAATCTATCATACTATCTGATAATTAAGAATGTTATTAACTCAAAGTCATCCAGCCCCTTGGCATCTCCCAGCAAGGCACTCGTCTCGCCCATGGAGAACAGGCTGTCGATATCTGACTCTTCCTTCACAGAAATGATGCTGTCAACCGCCTTCGCCAACATATCACTATAATGACTCATCTGTCGGCCGTCAGCCGTTTCCCGGTTGATGATGGCGCACAACTCCTTATCCGGCTGGCTCTTGCCTCGGCAAACGTGGCGCATCACATCGAGCAGTTTCTTAGGCTGCAGGTGGTCGCAGATGACGGAGCCATCTTCACCCAGATACACCATATAGAACGGATGCAGCAGGTTCTTCCTGTCGATATTGATATTCCTGTTCCTATTCTTCAGGATGAAGATAACGCCCGGCTTAGCATTCTCCGAACTGGCCACCACCGCATTCATTCCAAACGGCGAGTGCTCTACATTCGGATTTTCCTTAACGTATGCCAGCAGGTCGAGGCGGAATTCATTCAAGCCCAAATCCATGATGTTGATGCCAGTATCCATATCCTCTATGTCTATCACCTCTTCCTGAAGCTTCCTGAGCTGGTTCTTGCGGTATTCCAGGTCGCCCTTCTCGTTCTGCGACAACAGATTGTCATCGCCCGTACTGGTGAGGACGGTGGCCTTCATACGGCTCTCTACACGACCTTTCAGTTCGATATACTGGTCCAGTTCCATATCCGGCCAGTAGTTAACCAGCTGGATGACATCGTTTCTGCTGCCGATACGGTCCACACGGCCGAAGCGCTGGATGATACGCACTGGATTCCAATGGATATCATAGTTGATGAGAAAATCACAATCCTGCAGGTTCTGACCCTCGGAAATGCAGTCGGTGGCAATGAGCACATCAATCTCCTCGGTGGCATCCGGGAAGAGAGCAGCCCGGTCTTTCGATACGGGCGAGAAATAGGTCAGCACATTATTGAAACTCATCGGGAACTTCGGTATGGTACATTTGCCATCCGTAGAACCCGTGATAAGCGCCACATTCAACCCACAATCCGCCTTGATGCGTGCCGCCAGCTGGTCGTACAGATAGTTGGCGGTATCAGCAAAGGCTGTAAAGATAATCACCTTCTTGTTGCCCGGATTGATGGGATGCTCAAACTTGTGTTTCAAGTCTTCGATGAGCATCTGCAGCTTGGAGTCGTGCTCGGGAGAAATATCCTGGAGCATAATCTGAAGCAGGGCAAGATTCTCCTGGTCGCTGCGAAGATCACGTGACCAGCGAATCACATCAATATCCCGGAGGTTGATTTTGGAATTTCTGCCCACAAATGGGTCGTTATCGCTATCTGCGCTATCCAAATCATCCGTAAACTCGGTAACATCCACAGAACCGCTGCACCCATTGCTTTCAATGGTATTCAGCGTTTCGTCTATATATTCCTGGATGCGCTGCAAGGTAAGACGGAAGGAGTTGACGCTGCTCTCCAGACGTTTGAGCAGGTTGGTAGCCATCAGCTTGCGGAGACCTTTCTCTCGTCCGTCGATAGAGATACCCGAGCCTTCCATATTGATTTCATAATCCTCCTTCACGCTATCAAAGATATAGAGTGAAGGCGTATAAATGCTCAGATTCAGCCTGTTCAGCTGTTCAGCAATCTCGCTGAAAGAGATGCTATCGCTCAAATCCGTCAACTTTGGGCGGCGGGATATAGGAGCCAATCTGGTAGGGAACTTACCGATATCCTTCGTATCGTAGTATTTCACGATGTGGCTTCGGCTTCGGGCGATGGTAACCGCATCCAGCAATTCGAAGAAATCGAAGTTCAGTTCTTCAAGCAGGCGTTGCGTGGTGCGCTCTTTGGGCTGCAACTTGGTCCATCGGTTGTAAGCCAACTGTGCAGAGCGGAACACATCATCTATGCTGCGGTCGATGTCAAGAACCTCGTTGATTTGCTCAGCATGACCTTCGTATGCCAGTTGCAACTGGTTCTTCAGGTCGTTGAAGCGGTTGTTGACAGGAGTAGCACTCAGCATCAGGACTTTTGTCTTGATTCCTGCTCGGATTACCTTGTTCATCAGTCGCTGATAGCGGTTTTCCTTCTTCTTACCATCATCCAATATATCCAGGTTGTCAGCCTCATCATCCTCGTCATCCACATTACCGCCATTACGGAAATTGTGGCTTTCGTCTATGACTATCAGGTCGTAGTTACCCCAGTTGATTCGTTCTAGATCAATTCCGTTTGACATACCTCTATCTCGGCTTAAATCGCTGTGAAACAGGATATCATAGCGAAGGCGGTCGGCCGCAAGAGGGTTGTTTTTGTAATTAGTCTTGAAGGTGCTCCAGTTGTCATAGAGCTTCTTAGGGCATAATACGAGCACCGACTTGTTGCGGTTTTCGTAATACTTGATGACGCTCAGCGCCGTGAAGGTTTTACCCAGACCCACAGAATCGGCAAGGATACAACCATTGTATTTTTCGAGTTTATTGATGATAGCCAGGGCAGCATCTTTTTGGAAATTATAAAGCTTTTTCCAAATCACACTCTCCCGGAAGCCGGTCTTCTCGTTAGGAAGAACATCCTCGTTGATATCATCGAGAAACTCGCTGAAGATATTATATAGCGTAATGAAGTAGATAAACTCGGGTGAATTTTCCTGATAAACGGTTTCTATGTATTCCAGCACCTTGGCAGTTACATCTTCAAACTTATCGCCATTCTTCCACTGTTCATTGAATACGTTCAGATACTGCTCGGCGAAAGGTGAGGGCACAACCTGAACCATGGAATACAAGCTGTTTCCTCGCTCGCATCCCAACTCTGTGGTGGTAAACTCATTAAAAGGTGCATAGGCATAAGGGGCAGTGCCGTTTACGTAAATAAAGCCGCCCATCGACTCCTGTGACACATTTGATTTAAACTTCACCTTGCGTCTTATCCAGTTGGCGCACTCCTTGGCGATGGCTTTCTGCTCCAGTTTGTTACGGAGTTTGATTTCGAAGTCAGAGCCATAAAGATTGCGCTCACGGTTGAGTTTTGGAATGAAGAACTCACGCTTCTCCTTCTTCACCTTATCCTTGATGAAGGTAGGCGAAGTGAAGATAAAACGCAACTCATCAACGTTCTCCAGTTCTTCCTTCAATGCTTCGAAAGCATAGATGGAAAAAGAGGCTGCAGCTATTGACACACGAGATCCTTCAGATAATTTGGCCTTCAAATCATCTACTACCCGTTCTGACACGTTGTTTATAACCTTAATCAATTCCATAAGTTTCACCTAATAATCAGATAGTTACGCTACAAAAAGTGCATTTCCAATACACTTACTCCTTCAAAAGTACAACAATATTTCGAAACATGCAAGAAAATCAGGGAAAAAGTTTTGGAAAAAGTTACTGGCAAGGGGGAAATGTTTATAAGTGCGCGAAAAATATAAGAAAGATGAAATGGTATCCGATTATTCGAATTCTTTTGTATCTTCGCGACATAGAATCAAAAGAAAAGAATTATGAAGAAAGTATCAAATGACATGAGATGGTTCGTTGACCGAAATTCCGTTATACAATGTTAAATAACATATTTAAAATGCATATTCTTAAACAAAAAGTTGCCATTTTGGAATGAAATTAGTATTTTTGCAGCAACAGTTCCTGCCACGCCTCTTCTTGAAAGCGTACCACGGCAGGACTTCGTGTTTTATATTATACTGAAGTAATATGCAGTACACAAAACAAGCAATGGATTTTTATTGTCAACTTGACATTTTGAAAGAACGCGGGCTGACAATCGAAGATGAAGAAGATGCTATAAAATTTCTTCATTCTGTAAGCTATTTTCGTTTTGCGAACTACCTACAACCGATGGAACTGAATACAGAATCACATAGATTTGCACAAAATAGCAGTTTCACTTTTGCTACTAATTTATATGTCTTCGACCGTGAACTTCGTTCTTTGATTTTTACGGCAATCCAAGACATAGAAATAGCATTCCGTACTCGAATCATCCATTATTTTTCAATGGAACATGGTCCGTTTTGGTTCATGGATGCCAGCAAATTTAAGAATCAAAGTATTTTCAATAATTGTTTTGCAACTTCAAAGACAACTCTGTCAAGAAGAAGGTGGCAAAAGAGTTTCTACTTCCACAATATCTATATTTAGAGAATTGGATAAAATGTATTGCGGTGTTAAGAAATGCTTGCGCTCATCATGCTCGCATTTGGAACAGACGTTTTCCAACAATGCCTATAATGCCCAATTATTTACCTTCTCAATGGCTTATTACCGGCAATTTTCGTCCCAATAAATTGTATCCTCAACTGTGTTGCCTTGCATATTTGGAACAATCTATAGCTGCAAATGGAAGTTTTTCCAAACGCCTTTTGAAACTCATAGATAAAAGTGAGATTGTAAATACTCGTTCTATGGGATTTCCACAAGAGTGGAAAAACGAACCGTTGTGGATTATAAACGGATAGGATTGTCCGGTAACTTAATTAAGTGAAACGGAAGAGAAAGATAGATGAAACGATTCACAAAGAAGGGTACCCATCTGTTCTGCATCTCAACGATAAAATGCTTGCCATCGTCGGTTACACAATAGATATCAAAGATGCAGCCACGGAGATCATTCGTTTCTCCAGGCAGTTCCTTATCCTTTCAGCTGCTGTAACTGACTCTCCGACAATCCTGTTATTTTCATCACCGTGGCAGCATCCATACCATTCGCCAGCATCTTTCTGGCAATTTCCAGGCTTCGCTTGTTCATGCCCTTTTCCATGCCTTCTGCCAAGCCCTTTTTCATTCCTTCAGCCAGTCCCTTCTCCATGCCTTCAGCCAGGCCCTCTTCTTTACCTTCTCGCTTGGCGGTATCAATCGAATTCTTGATATCACGATATGCCATCTTGC